>Ga0307417_10000006_pt1 | contig 86225 bp, 69 predicted proteins | sample SalMarWE160210MG_2_FD_202514 | JGI IMG/M metagenome (GOLD analysis project Ga0307417, IMG submission 202514) | Salt marsh sediment microbial communities from the Plum Island Ecosystem LTER, Massachusetts, United States - WE1602-10 | ecosystem: Environmental > Aquatic > Marine > Intertidal zone... | reverse complement strand
AAATTGTGAAACAGGCATTGAAGGAAAATGCAGGGCAGATAGTGTTTCTTGGTGCAGGTTACGATAGCCGTCCATAATAGAACATCTCACTGCGGATGAGATGAGCGGGAAATATTTATCTCGCGAGAGCCATTTAGATATTGGTAACGTTCCACCATTGTTTTGTTTAGTTCACGCAAAGGTGAAGTAAGAGGGACCACCTTAACGTTCGGTGACAATATACAAAAAGAGGTTTTTAATGAAAGTGGACGTCAAGCAAGATTGTATTGGAGTTAGCTGGAAGGCGGTATCGGAAACACTGAAATGTGTTGGAATGTCTTACCACGAACCTGATGTGCACAGAAAAGCGTTTGAAGCCAGTCATACGACCATCTTTGTCTATCATGCTGACCGATTAGTCGGTTTTGGCCGAGCGATATCCGACGGTGCCTGCCAGGCTGCTATCTATGACTGTGCGGTTCTCCCTGAATTCCAAGGGAAGGGAATCGGAAAGACTATCGTGAACAGCATCTTATCCCAGCTCTCGCATTGCAACCTCATTCTATACGCGTCACCAGGAAAAGAAGGATTCTACCAAAAGCACGGATTCCGGAAGATGAAAACAGGCATGGCGCACTTCCAGAAAAGCATAGCAATGAGAGATCGTGGATTCACCGAATGAACCAAGAAGATCAATTAGCAGGAGGAGGTGCAAACCGGTTAAAGAGGAAGATACACTATGGATAGTCTCAACACACGGACAACGATTCTGAATGCGGGGGTACCCGAAGAAAAAAGAGAAGAAATCAGGGGCTACTTCCACAAGACATACACCATTGATGAAGCGCTCTACGATACGCTTGCCACTGATCAGGCCTTTTACCTCCGGGCCGAACCACTCCGACACCCCCTGATTTTCTACCTGGGCCACACCGCCGTCTTCTACATCAACAAACTGATCATTGCCAGAATTATCGATCAGCGTATTAACCCCGAATTTGAGTCCATGTTTGCCATTGGCGTCGATGAAATGTCCTGGGACGATCTGGACGAATCCCACTACGACTGGCCGACTGTGGCGGAGGTCAAGGCCTACCGGGACAAAGTACGGGAGACCGTGGACCGTGTCATTGGCACGCTGCCCTTAACATTGCCCATCAACTGGAACAACCCGTTCTGGGCCATTATGATGGGAATCGAACATGAGCGTATCCACCTGGAAACCTCATCGGTGATCATCCGTCGGTTGCCCATTGAGCAAGTCCGGCAGATTCCTCTCTGGCACATCTGTCCTGAAACGGGATTTGCGCCTCCTAATCAACTCCTGCCCGTACCGGGCGGGCCGGTTGTCCTGGGGAAATCCAAGGATCATCCACTCTACGGCTGGGATAACGAGTTTGGAAGGCATCCCTTTGATGTCTGGGATTTTTCGGCCAGCCGGTATCTCGTATCCAATGATGAATACCTGGGTTTTGTGAAGGATGGTGGGTACGAACGGGAGGAATACTGGTCCAATGAAGGCTGGCAATGGATTCAATACGCCCGTCCCGGTCACCCCCTTTTCTGGATTAAAGCGGAAAAGGGCTACCGCTTCAGGACTATGGCGCAGGTGATCGAGATGCCCTGGGACTGGCCCGTGGAAGTGAACTATCTGGAGGCGAAAGCGTTCTGCAACTGGCTCAGCGGCAAAACCGGTAGGAGTCTTCGGTTGCCTACCGAGGAAGAGTGGTATCGTCTGCGGGACCTGCATGACATTCCGGATCAGCCCTATTGGGTCAAGGCACCTGGAAATATCAACCTGGAACACTGGGCATCATCGTGCCCGGTAAACCGATTCAGGTTCGGCGAATTCTACGATATCATCGGCAATGTCTGGCAGTGGACCGAAACCCCCATCTCCGGTTTTCAAGGATTTGAAGTGCATCCCTATTATGATGATTTTTCCGCCCCTACGTTTGATACCCGGCATAACCTCATCAAGGGCGGCTCATGGATATCCACCGGAAACGAGGCCACCCGGGATTCACGCTATGCCTTCCGGCGACATTTTTTCCAGCATGCAGGCTTCCGCTATGTGGAATCTCAACAGCCGTTGGCACCGGCTGAAACCATGTATGAAACCGATGCAGCCGTATCACAATACTGTGAAGCCCATTACGGGGCAACGTATTTCGGCGTGGAGAATTTTCCAGCCGCCTGCGTAAAGATCTGCCTGGAGCATATGCAGGGCCGGCCCGGGAAAAGGGCGCTTGATCTGGGTTGCGCCGTGGGACGGGCGACCTTCGAACTGGCCAGGCATTTTGAGTTTGTCCATGGCCTGGATTTCTCGGCGCGCTTTATCCGCATTGCGATTCAGCTGAAGGAAAAGGGTGTCATCCACTACGAGATGGTGGAGGAAGGGGACATGGTGTCCTATCATGAAAAACGGCTGGCCGATTTTCAATTGGAGAGCGTCAGGGATCGAGTGGAGTTTCTGCAGGCCGATGCCGCCAATCTCAAACCACAGTTCAACAACTACGATTTGATATTGGCCGCCAACCTGATCGACCGCCTCTACGATCCGGGAAAATTTCTTACCACCATTCATGACCGGATTCCTGTGGGCGGGCTGTTGGTCCTTGCCTCGCCTTATACCTGGCTCGAGGAATTCACCAAACGGAGAAACTGGGTGGGCGGTTTCAGAAAGGACGGTGAACCCTATCCGACACTGGAAGGGCTGAAGGATCTCCTGGGCGCTCATTTTCGCATGCTTGCGGAGCCCCGGGACGTGGCGTTCATTATCCGCGAAACAGGCCGCAAATTTCAACATACTCTCTCACAGATAACCGTTTGGGAGCGGGTTGACCAGCGTTGATCTTCTCCTTACGGTGGGAATGGGGAGCGTCCGTAAAAAACCAAGAAACTTTATATAAGAATTCATCCAGCCTTTGAAATAGCAAAAAATGGGAACGAATCCGAACAACGGAATAAGCCATTTGGAATACTTTCCTCGATTCTTATGGGTGTCCCACAAAACCTTAACAGCCCTTTCATTCACTGACAATTTACCCGCCGCTGGTTAGTTTTTGGATAGGGGGATTACAGGTAGTCAGACAATGTGAATGAGAAAGGAGAGATAGACATGGAGAAATATCCACCTGGTTTGAAGAATGTATTGGAGTTTCCACTTATGGATGCTTTATTTGGCCGACGATCACGCCGGTTTCCGATAGGTGCCGCCATTCCGGACGGGCCGCTTGCATTCTCATCCCGTCACAAACCCCTGCCGCTTTCCGAACTTGAAGAGATGATGATATTAACCGCTTCGGGCGGTAATTCGGGATGGCACTACATGCTCAAACACCACGAGGGGTATGGACCGCACATTCCGAACGACTCTGCCGGTGCCGGAGGGCGCACATTTCCGTCCGCCGCAGGCTGGCAAACCAGTGAGATTTTCTATACAAATGACGAGGGCATCTATTTCTTTCCAACTCGGGACGCTCCTTCGCTGGTCGAGCAAGCCGAAGGCGACTCTCGGGATATTGAAAAGCTGCTGGAAGCCCACGGTTCACGCATCCAAAAACTGGCTGATAGTCGGCTGTATCTTCCGCCTGAATCAGCTCACATTGACGGGCACAACATCTGGTGTGCCAATCATCCAGGCAGTTTACTCATTATCCCGGTCGCTGATATTGCACAGCATCTTATTGCAGCGCTCTGCTATCTCGTCCAAAACGGTTTTTGCATCTATGATAATGTACACGAAGAAAAGATCGCAGGACTAGACCGCTTCCGACATCTGGTAGATGTGGACAGCCCTGCCCCCCTAACAGAAATTGAATTGGCTGCCCTTACCATGTGCACCGCTGAACTATCAACCTGTTGCTATGCCGGTATGTTGATACTTCAAGCCATGGGATTAGGAGGGTGGATGTATACGGGGATAAATTGGCTGTCGGTCTTGGGTGCGAGTGGTGACCCTAAGGTGCCAGGCTTGGGTTTTCGCTATGACACTGATGCGAGATGGGCAATTCCCAATCCGACAGGGTTGACAGGCATCTTCGAGGGCTATTGCCCCCCACATTATCCGGATATGCGGGCTGCTGTAGAAGCCTTCGCCCAGCGGAAGTTTGGTCCGGGCGGGCCATTTCATCCCGACACACCCGGGCCGTGGAAAGATAATGCCAAAGTCCGAGGAAGCGCTCAGGGCTACAGCGAAGAATTCAAGGACTGTGTGGCGCTCATGGCCCAGCATATATACGACCGCTTCGGTAAATTTCCTGGCACGGTTCCCAGTGTTTTTATTGAGACCATTTTGCAGGCCCAGCACCTGGATCTGGAATTTTACGATCATCATTTTGAGCCGGGAGCGTATTTGTGGACCCACGCTCAACATATGACTGACTGGCATCCTGAATCAATCAGGTAATGGAATTGGGGACGTACATGAAAATCTGATTCCTGAGAAGTAACTATTGTATATTATCTACGAATACGTGGAGGGCGGGCGCTCTTTTAAAATTTAATAACTGAACCTATTAGTAGATATTTGCCATTCTTGCCTATTGACTCTTTCTCTCCACGGAAAGCCGGGTCTCTGGATGAGATCCCCCAGGAAATAAAAGTCTATCTTGATTCGGCACTCAGCAAAGAAACAAGCCCACAACAGGTGCAGGCAGATATTGGAAGCCTGTGGGCGCCCCAAAAGTATTTGCGTATGGGCACCACCAGGATTTTGTCGGAAGAAAGGCCTTGGCCAGGGAAGTCAGTGGGACGCTTTGCAGCAGGCTGCGGGGTATCTGATCGGAGGTGCGCCGAAATCTTCCGGCGTGGGCTGGTCATCCCGGCAGGGAACTGCAGAGCATTCTGGTGAACGCAAAAATATTCTTTATCACTTTATGTATAGATTGCAAGGAAAAACGGCTTCTTCAGGTTTTTGCGTGTGAGCACGGACTGTGGAGAGCGGGATCCGACCTTGTTATCAATCGAAGGGGTGAAGGGTTTAAGGATATTTCGAGGAAGTGCGTCCTTGGTCACCTGTCCGTTCTCGCTGCCTCGTCGAGCCCTACCCGCACCTCTCCGCGAACCAGGTCCGAAACCCTAAGAGCCTTCAGCAATGGACGGTCAAACTCCTGGATCTGGTCAGCCACAGCCGGTTGTACAGAGGTCGCAATCCAAGCGGCCACATAAAGATTGAGACGAGCAAAAAGGTTGAAAAAAAGCATCAGTACAATTACCGGACCGAACAGTGCGGCCGCGGGATTGCCCGAAAACATGCCCATCAGAAAACCGGTGAGGTACTGCAGGACGAAGAGTCCGACGGATCCGATCAGCGCACCCCACGCGATGATGGGGAAAGGAAACTTGTGCTCCGGCAACACGTTGTAAAGGTATACGAACATAGCCCATCCGACAATCGCCGACAGAATGGGCCCCACGATCCGCAGCAGGACCTTGACGACGGGGATCCCATCCAGTGCGAGCCAGTGCACGATGGTACCGGTCAACGAGGTCGCTACGGCTGCAAGCGCGAAGGTCACCGCCAGGATGACGAGCAGGCCCAGGAGAATAGCGAAATTCAGCAGTACTTCCAGAACGATGAAACGTTTGTGCTCTTTCATGTCAAACAGTGGACGGGTCTGGGCCCGCACGGCAGACTTCAGGTTCCCTGCCCACCCGGCGCTGGAGTACATCGACGAGAAAAGTCCCACCAGACCCACCGAGGCCCAGTTGCGCAGCAAGCCGCTAATCAGGCCGGTCAGTTGGACCTGCAGGTTCTGGGGAGCGCCCTGCAGCTGAACCATGATCGCTGCCCGAACCTGCTCCAGCATGTCGGGACGCAGCACTGTCAGAGTGAACCCGCAAGCCGAGAACGCAAACATCAGGATGGGCACCATTGCCAGCAACGAGAAGTACGTGATGGCCCCCGCGAACTGGTTCCCCAGCCGGGTGGCATACCTGGTATTCATCCGGAGCACGTGTGCCACTGCCGGTACCCGCCTCAGCACTTTGACTTTCTCTTGCACCTGCAGAACGATTGCTGTCACTGTTCATCTCCCTTCGTACGCAGTTCGGACTCCGTCCCCGAGAGTCCCAACCATCCAGAATAGTTATTATCGCAGCGCTGAGCCGCAAGCACGGCGAGAGGCCATAGGCTCGCCTGCGGACATGCGACAAGCGCAGTCGGGTCTATTCTATCACCATATTTCAACAAACAAGGATAATAACGAGACAAACAGAATCATGGAGTCTTAACGAGCCGGTTCAGTTATACCGGGCGGCCTTTCGCCATCAGAACCTCGGAGAAACACCGGCGGGATGGAGCATGCTCAAGAGCTGCTGGAAAAATGGGAAAAGGCCTACTCCTGGCTTTCCTAGCGGGAACGGTCGGGACTCATCCGATTTGCCCGCTTAAGTTTCGAATCGGAGGGAAAAACCTTCCAGGAGAGATTGGAAGAAACAACGCTTGCGCTGATCACTGAGCGTTCTTAACGAAGGCGACGAGCAGAATCGACAATTACTCGTCCCCTATCAACAGGTCCCCGTGGCCCGGCCCTGGAGCCTGCTATATTCCGCACAGACTGTTTACAATTTCAGTAAACATTTCACTCCCCATCACCAGGTTTTCTTCACTGATTTTCTCATCGATTCCGTGGACCATTTTGATATCGTTCATCGAAATAAGTACCGGAAATACACCGTAGGAGGTTATTCCCTTCTTTCGAAAGAACCTCGAGTCGGACGATCCGAACAACAGGGACGGGACAATAACGGCATCCGGAAATCGCCGGCTGAATACCTTCTCGATCTTTCGATATTCGTCTGTAAAGATGGGGGAGGCTTCTGCGCGGTCCTTGACAATAAAATCAGCTTTGACACCCTCATCACCCAGCTGCTTTTTGACCTTGGCGATAAACTGGTCCGGGTCCTGACCGGGAAGGAGTCTCACGTCCAGCTTGGCTTCCACTCTACTCGGGATAACGTTGATTTTCGACCCGCCGGAGATGACATTGGTGCTGATTGTATTGCGAAGGATGGCGGACATCTGGGGAATCTCGGAAAGCCCGCTTTCCGTCAGACATTTGATCAGGGTCTCCTCTTTGTTGTCCTCCAGGTAAGGTTTAAGAAAGACCCACGTTTCCGCCAGCTTTCTGAAATATTCGGATGTGACATCCGTGATGACAACGGGATTATCCATGTCTTGCAGACGATTCAAAGCCCTGATCAGCCTTTCCAGTGCATTTTGCTTCTGCGGGACACTTCCATGCCCCGGAGGACCTTCACAACTCACTCTTATCCAGTTGGCCGCTTTTTCAGCCGTTGAGATCAGAAAGACCGGTCGATCGGGCAGCAGGTCACGCAGCCCGAAGCCGCCTTCGTTCAAGACGAGGCCGGCCGAAAAATCGCCGTAATGACTCTTCAACAGATAGTCGGCTCCGAAGGCCCCTCCGTTTTCTTCATCAGCAACCGCTAGAAAAATGACATCCCGGTTCGGAACCTGTCCTTTTCTCTTGATTTCCAGGAAAGCCATCAGTTCCGCTATGCCTTGGCCTTTCATATCCATGGCGCCCCGGCCGTGAACATAACCGTCCTTTATTTCACCGCCGAAAGGATCGAAACTCCACTGCTCCTTTTCCGCCAGAACGACGTCGATATGGTTCAATAGGATAAGGGGATCGTCTCTTCCTTCCCCTGTGATTCGCGCACTGATGGAGGCTCGTCCTTTGGTTGGTTCATGGATCTTATACGCAATCCCTTCCTTCTCAAAGATCTCGGCAAAAAACTGTGCCCCTTTGAGTTCATCTCCCGGCGGATTCGTGGTATTTATCCTGAGATATCGAGATAAGAGTTCAATAGCTTCGTGTCGCATGTTCAACCTCTTTCAGATTCGGGTTTCATTTCAGCAAGCCCGTATGGAAATACGGGCCCGTGCCGAAATGATTCGGGGGTGGACGCCGGTTGAATGGGTGTATCATTTCATCTATGGCCCGTCAGGTAAAGAAAATTTGCTCTTTTTTCCATATCTTTCTCTGCACCGGCAGTTCCGGGCAGCGTCAGACCTGTCCGGTGTTTTGCCGGTGATCGGGAATATCGTCAAATCCGTTGTCGATGCGCAAGGTGCGCAAATGAGAAGGCGGCTCCGCTTACCAGGGTGTTGAATTTCCCGAACCCGTATTGTATTATATTGTATGATTCTGATAACAGGCTTGAAGGGAGGATATCATGAGACACAACCGCGTATGGATTATTCTGGCGTGCCTTTTCCTCTGGGGGTCTGTCGCCCAGGGTGCCGTCGTCACCCGAACGATCCCCTACCGGCAAGGCGGCGTCGACTTTCAAGGGTATCTGGCCTATGACAATGCCCTGCAGGGAAAACGTCCCGGTGTTCTTATTGTCCATGAATGGTGGGGGCTCAACGACTACGCCCGCAAGAGAGCGGAACAACTTGCATCCCTGGGTTACGTGGCGTTTGCCCTGGATATGTACGGCAAGGGCAAGGTGGCTGAGCATCCCAAGCAGGCTGAGGAATTCATGAATGAGGTTACCGGAAATGTGGTCTCCTGGCAGAAACGCGCCCTTGCCGGCCTGGACGTACTGAAAAGACAGCCCGGCACGGATTCGAGCCGAATCGCTGCCATCGGCTATTGCTTCGGTGGTTCCACTGTTCAACAATTGGCATACAGCGGCGCAGATATCAGGGGGATCGTCAGCTTTCACGGTTCCCTGATACCTCCTACGCCTTCAGAGGCCGGACAGACAAAGGCAAAAATCCTGATATGCCATGGCGCAGCCGATCCCTTTGTCAAGCCGGAGTTGGTCCAGAAGTACATTGCGGCCATGAATGCGTCACAGATAGACTGGCAGATGGTCATTTTCGGCCATGCGAAGCACAGCTTCACCAATCCCGGGGCCGACAAGTACGGCATGCCGCAGTTGAGCTACAATCGCCAAGCCGACCTTCGTTCATGGGAGTACATGAGGCTGTTTTTCAAGGAGATCTTCTCCAAGTAGAACAAACGGGTCGGCCTTGAAACCTGCCTATTGAAACGATTCATGCTGTCACTTGTCGGGAGAGAAGTGGGATAGTCTCCAAGCGTTTTCCAGTTAGGACATTTTCTTGCCATATCCCTGACCCTTCATTTAAACTGATTAACGAATAGTATCTTTTTGCCTCGGAGTTGCTCATGCCGTTTGCTGAAAGGGGGTTGCCATGACCGCGCTGAATCCCATCGAATATGTGATCCACCTGGAACCGGACCTCAAGGGCTTCACCTTCTCCGGGAGCACGGAAATACGCGCAGAGACGGCGCAGCCGGTCAAGGAGGTCACCCTGGATATGATCGACCTGGCGGTCAGGGGTTGCAGGGTCCGAATCGGGGAAGAATTTACAGTCTGCGCGTTCCATGTGGATACCAAAAAAGAGGAACTGACCGTTTCGCTTCCCCGGAAAATGAAGGGCACGCTTGTCCTGAGGGTCGATTACGTCGGAAATATCAACGACAAACTGGCCGGTTTTTACAGAAGTCGATACACGGAAGGCGGAAAGACGAAATACATCGCCGTGACACAGTTTGAGGAGAGTGATGCCCGGAGGGCGTTTCCCTGCTTCGATCATCCGGCAAAGAAGGCCGTCTTCGATATTGAAATGGTCGTTGACCAAGGCCTCACGGCCGTATCCAACAACGCCGTCCTCCGGGAAAAGGACCTGGGGAACGGAAAGAAACTGGTCAAATTCCAGCGGACGCCCAGGATGTCCAGCTATCTGGTCTTTTTCGGCGTCGGTGAGTTCGAATTCATCTCGGACCCGGGAGAGGTGTCGGTGCGCGTGATCACGACCCCCGGCATGACGAAGTATGCACGGTTCGCGCTCGCGTTCGGCAGAAAGTCCCTCCAATTCTGCGAATCCTATTACGATGTCCCGTATCCCCTTTCGAAGCTCGATCTTCTCGCGATTCCCGATTTTGCGGCGGGCGCCATGGAAAACTGGGGCGCCATCACCTTCAGGGAAAATCTGCTTCTGCATTTCCCCAATATCACATCCAGGGCGGGAGAAGAGAGGATATGCGAGGTGATCGCCCATGAAATCGCCCATCAGTGGTTCGGGAACCTGGTGACCCCGTCCGATTGGAAGTACCTGTGGCTGAACGAGAGTTTCGCAACCTACCTTGCATACGGCATGGTGGATCACTACTATCCGGAATGGGACATGTGGGCACTTTTCCTGCAGGGTCAGACCGAGCAGGCTTTGAGCAGGGACGGGCTCCATGAAAACTTCGCCATCGAAATTCCCGGAGGGACTCATGTGGTCATCAACGCGAGCACCGCTCCCATCATTTATAACAAAGGGGGGAGCATCCTGAGGCAGATCAAGGGGTACCTGGGAGAGGAACATTTCCGGGACGGCCTTAGGCGTTATTTGAAAACCAATCAGTATGGATGTGCGGCAAGCAGCGACCTCTGGGGGGCCCTGGAAGAGGTGTCGAAAAGCCCCGTCACCCGGATGGTCAAAAGCTGGATCGAACAGCCGGGCTTCCCCCTGGTAGAGGCGCGGAGGAGCGGAAACGCCCTCCTCTTGTCACAGAAAAGGTTCACCTACCTCCCCAATGACTCGCTTCAGACCTGGCTCGTTCCCGTCCGCGTGGAGGTCTTTTATGAAAACGGGGATACGGCGTCCAAGACGACCCTTCTTGAGGGAACGGCGGGCACCCTGGATATGGGACCGGATGCAAAGACCTACAAGGTGAATGCGGGCCAATCAGGCTTTTTCAGGGTCAAATACCTCGATGGAGAGATCCTGCAGGGGCTCGGCGAGAAGGTGTTGCGAAAAGGACTCCCTCCCGAGGACAGATGGGGACTTCAAAACGATCTCTATGCCCTCTTGATGGGGGGTGAGGCCACGATCGATCAATACCTGGACTTTCTCGCCTGGTATGGAGACGAAGATGCCTTTCTGCCGCTCAGCAGTATCGCCGCGAACCTTTTTCACGCCTATCTGGTGGTCGGGGGTCCTGTAAGGGAGCGCATCAGGCTGGAAGGGAAGCACTTCCTCGAAGAGGTCCTCGGAAGGCTGGGGTACGAGCCGACACCGGTGGAAGGACACAACGTGTCCATCTTGAGGGACCGGGTGCTATGGCAGGCGGTCCTTTACGGTTCAAGAGAAGTGGAAGCCTTCGGACTCGGTGCGTTCTCTTCACTCAAAAAGGGGGGCGCCGTCCACCCGGACATTGTGAAGAGCGTCCTTCAGATCGGTGCATGGTACGGCGGGGAGGAGGATTTTGAATGGTTTCAAGCCCGTCTGCAATCCACGGAAAGCGAACATGAGCGGATGAATATTTTGACCGCTCTGGGCTGTTTCAAGGCAAAGGAGATGATTGATAAGGTTCGGGAATACGTCCTGGAGAAAGTCCCTGACCGGAACAAGTTCGTTCCCCTCGTTTCGCTGGCCTCAAATCCTCATGCCGTGTCCGGCATGTGGGAATGGTACGTCTCCCGCGTGAAGGAACTCGAACAATTCCATCCTGTGCATTACGAACGGGTCATCCTCGCCGTCGTCCCTCTGGGCGGACTCGGCAGGGAAACGGAAGTGGAGGAATTTTTCGAAAAGTACATGCTGGAAACGGAAAAGGCAAGGGACGTCATAAGGCTGTCGCTGGAATGGCTGCGCATCCATTCTGCAATGAGAAAACACCTCGGTCTTGTTTGATCCGCCGGCCGTCCCGGGTTCGCGGATCTTTCAACTTGACTGTTGAAAGGATTCATGCTGTCACTTGTCGGGAAAGAAGCGGGATAGTCTCCGAGCGGCGTTGCTGCGTCCACGGTGTCCCGTACCAACGACGATGCAAGTTTCAAGACCCGCCCCCTGTTTCACAAAATCGTAAAGAGGTGAAAGCGCCCTGAGATTCATTTTATTCGCGACCACATTCCTGCTGCTCTACAGCGCCATGCACCTCAGGGGAAAATTCACTGGGAGGGGGATCTGGACGCCTCTCGCAAGGGACGCACTGCGTGATAGTTATCGTCGACACGACTGTATGGATTGATTTCTTCGCTGGTCAGGAATCTCTACATGTTGCAGCCTTGGGATCTCTTGTTCGAAACAAAGATGACATTTGTATCTGTGGCGTCATTTTGACTGAAGTCTTCCAGGACACTCGTAAAGAAAAGGAGTATAAAGAGACCAAGAAGAGATTCGATAGCTTCATATTTCTGCCAATGACCCATGCCACTTTTATCAAAGCAGTGGATATTTACAGGTCCCTTCGTCGTAAAGGGATTACGATCCGAAAGCCAAATGATTGCATGATTGCTTCTGTCGCAATCGAGAACGATATCCATCTACTTCACAACGACAGAGACTTTGACCCAATTGAAAAGTACTTCAGTCTGAAGACCGTAAGATAAGTGGAAAGGGCCTTCGCTGCGGCGCGTTGAGGCTTTTTGCGATTCGAGGGTGGGCGGTTCTGTTCACATTTATGCTTTCGGAGTTAGGGAGCCATTTAAATATTTATGGATAATACTTGAAATAAATGTTTGATAAGGAATACCCTCTTCAATAGATTTTATCTGGATTTGATGATAGTCTTTTTCACTCAACCGGAGATTGATCCGTTTATCTTTTCTCAGAGTATTTCGAGCCGCCATAATAGCCTTTTCTTGTTCCTGTTTCATATTTTTAACAGGTTTCCATTCGTCCTGCTCAATTGATTCCATCAACTCTTTTTCTTCTTTATCAATCGGATCAAATGCTTTGGTGTTCGTTTTTTTCATAATTCCCCCTTTAGGCCATAATGCTTTGTATATTTCCGACTTGGAAAGGCCGTTTTAAGAAAAATCTCATTATCATTTTCCACAAAATGTACAATGACTGCATAGTCCCCAATTTCCAGCACATATAATTATGCAAGTTGTATAGTGGCGGGATCATAGCGCTGGGATCAATTACTCATGATTTACTCTCGGCGATCTCCTTCAGGATGTGACGGAACAGCCTGTATTGGGGAAAGGTGACATTACCCCGGGGTCTGTCGTCCAGGCAGGGCAGGTAATGGCCCGAGTCCAGCAGGGGATGCACTGTTTCCTTTACTTTCCGGCGCATGGTCGCCTCGTCCAGGTGCAACACCCCTGAATCAATCCCGCCGATCAAGGCCAGATCAGGGCCGAAGGTCCTGCGAAGCGCTCCATATTCCATCCCCGCACTCCTGATGTTGCTGATCCAGAGTCCGTTGATCCCTGCATCGATCATGGAAGGCAGGAGCGAGCCAAGGTTACCTCCCGTGGTAGTCAGGATATGGAGCGGGACCTCGAAGGCCTTCAACAGGTTCAGGACCTTTCTGTACCCTGGAATTGCAAACCGCTCGAACATGGCGGGCGACACTACCGGCCCCGTGTTGGAGGCAATGGGTTCATACAAAGAAGCATAGTCCACCCGGACCTGTGACAGCACACGTTTCAGGCAGATGCAGTAGAAATCCGTGGTCCGATCCAGCAGGTCCTCCACCTTTCGCGGTTCTTCAATGAGGGCATAACAGGCGGACTTCAGGGATTCCCAGTCTCCCACGCCGAGCATCTGTAGGAGGCCGCCGCCGGAGGCGTCCACGTAAAGGACCCGGCCTTTTCTGTTGAGCCGCTTTGCGCGCTTGACGAAGTTCTTCGCATATCTGGACGGCTCGTCGGGATCGTAATACCGGGAGAAAGAAGTTGGGTCATGAAGCAGACCGGAAGCCTTGTGGTAGAAGGGATAACTGCGGATCGTGAGCCCCACGGAATAGTGGATTTCCAGGCCGAAATAGGCTGCCACGGACCGTCCTTTCGGGAGACCCTGCCGATGCCACTCCCTTACCGTTTCTTCGGAAGGCTCGAGATCGAAAAAAGGAAAACGGTCCGGTACGTCTCCCAGGAGAGTATCAAGGAATCTTTGCTTCCGGCTCGGCTCGGCCATCATCATATCCATCGTTGCACTCAGGAGAAAAAATGAAACCTGTCCATCTTGAAAGCGGGACCTGCTTTTAGCAAGGTGGACATTTTTTCACACCCATTTCGTGTGCCGGATTGAAAGGTAACACACAATATCGGCAGATTCCATTCAGAAACCGCTTTTCCCCAGGATTTTTTGTTGACAAGATTTTCCGGCAATGTAATTAACATACAAACTATTTGCACCTTGATCTTATGAGTACCAATGGCCTTCCGGAGGGTGTTATGCTTTTCAAGGACTGTCTCTGTTTCCAGGTGGGAAGAGCGGCCCGGAAAATGTCAAAGATCACCCGGGAAAGAGTGGCTCCATATGGGCTCACCACCACCCAGTTCTTTCTGCTTACCGCTCTCTATGAAGAAGACGGGATTTTCATCAGTGCACTTGCCCGCATGGTGGCCCTGGACAAGGCGACCTTGACCGGAATGCTGGACCGCCTGGAGCGTGACGGTTTTGCGCAGCGGAGGGCCGACCCTGAAGACCGGCGGGCCATAAGGATTTACCTGACGGAAAAGGCCGAAAGGTTGAGGGATGAGTTGACTGAACTCTATCACGAAAACAATGGGTTGTTTCTCGCCCTTTTGAACGAGGAAGAAAGGAAGGTCTTTGAGCGGGTGGTAGACAAGATTGAAACTGTAGATCTTGAAGGTTGAAAACAGCTTACAATGACAAGGAGGGGCGATATGAGCAAGAGAAGGCTTCATTATGGCTGGATTGTTATCTTTATGGGTTTACTTACCACCATCGCAGCCCACGGGTTCGGGCGTATGGCTTACACCATTATCCTTCCGGCGATGAAGGACGGCCTCAAACTTGACTACACTCAACTGGGATTGCTGGGAACCGGCAACTTTATCGGATACCTGGCCATGGCCATTATCGGGGGATTCCTCGCAGCCCGGTTCGGGACGCGGATCGTCATCACCCTCGCCCTGATCCTTATGGGAATAACCATGATGATGACCGGTCTGGCCCAATCATTCGGTTTTGCCTTTACCACGCGTCTCCTGACAGGTCTTGGCAACGGTGCAGCCTATGTGCCTGCCATGGCCCTGGGTTCAGCCTGGTTTGCCATCGAAAGAAGAGGATTTGCTACGGGGATTGTTTCTGCCGGGATCGGGGCAGGCACCCTGATATCCGGCCTGGTGGTCCCACCCATTCTGGGGGCCTTCGGCCCCAATGGATGGCGCTATTCCTGGTACATTCTCGGTGGCGCCGTCCTGTTGGTTTCCGGCATCGTGTTCCTGTTCATCCGCAGTCGTCCGGAGGAAAAGGGTCTGGCGCCGGTCGGCGCGCGTCAAGAAGGGAATGACCAGGCAGCATCACCGAGTGGGGGCAAGGCTTCTTCGCTTGAATGGACCAAAGTCTACAAAATGCCTTCGCTCTGGTACCTGGGTGTGGTTTATTTCTTCTATGGCCTCTCCTATATCATCTATATGGTCTTTTTTGCGGCCTACCTGGTAAAAGAGATGGGGTTCTCCCAGGCATGGGCCGGAGCGCTGTGGGCCACTGTAGGAGGATTGAGCATCTTTTGCGGGGTCATCTGGGGAGGGATCTCAGATCGCATCGGGCGCAACAAAGGGGCTGCACTTGCCTACCTGGTCCTGGGTGCTTCCTACATCATTTATGCACTTTTGAAGGTCAAGTTCGGCTTTTACGTCTCCGCATTCTTGTTCGGCCTCACTGCCTGGAGCATACCAACCATCATGGCTGCGGCTGCCGGAGATTTTGTCGGACCACGCCTGGCCCCGGCCGGCCTGGGTTTTATTACCCTCTTTTTCGGTATCGGTCAGGCCCTGGGGCCTGCCTTGGGCGGATACCTGGCCGACGTCAGCCATTCTTTCACCTTACCTTTCTTGGTAGCAGGGGCTATTTCCCTGGTTGGAATGATATTCTCGTTCTTTCTCAAGAAACCGGCAACCCAATAAATGCAATCTACTCGGGCTACTCTTGGTTTTCTAATGGATGTCCGGGTACAGAAAGCGAAGAAACACTATGGATAACAAGCCAGCCAATATGCATGCCCTGTTCAGCCCCGACTCCGTCGCCGTGATCGGCGCGTCGGACAATCCCGGAAAACTGGGATTCCATGTCATGAAAAGCCTGTCAAAAGGCGGGTACAGGGGAAAGCTCCTGCCCATGAACCCCCGCTCGGAACAGCTCATGGGGTTCAAGTGCTATGCCGGCCTTGACGCGTACGATGGCGCTATTGACCTCGCCATTATCGTGGTCCCGGCGAACATCGTGCCCCGCGTATTCCGGGAATGTGCTGAAAAGGGCGTCAAGGCCATCGTGTTGATCACCGCCGGGTTCAGGGAGATCGAAGACGCGGCCGGAGCGGCACTCCACGATGAAATCGCCGCCGTCGCAAGCAGTGCCGGAATCCCTGTCATAGGACCCAACACATTCGGCATGATCAACTTCCACGCCCACCTCAACGCCTCCTTTACCCCTGAATTCTCCCTCCTCGAGAAAGGCTCAGTGGCCTTGGTGAGCCAGAGCGGTGGTATGTCCCATCTTATCGGATTTCTCGGCATGAGAGAGGATGTGGGCTTCAGCAAGATCGTGGGCTTAGGGAACCGCTTGAACGTGGGTTTCAGTGAGATGCTGGCGTATCTGAACGATGATCCCGACACCAAGGTCGTAGCCCTCTACATAGAGGGCATCGATGAACCCCGGCGCCTCATGGACGCCGCAAGAAAAAATGCGGGCGGAAAACCCATCGTTGTCTATAAGACCGGCAGCGCTGATATGGGTAATCAGGCCTCCCTTTCCCACACAGGCTCCCTTGCCGGCCGACATGAGATCTACCTTGGGGGACTCAGACAGGCGGGTCTTCTGACCGTTCCCGATGCTGAACAACTCCTGGACACGGCCAAGGCCCTCGCAGGCTGTCCTGTTTCCCAGGGTCCCGGGGTGGCCATTCTGTCCGGCCAGGCCGGACCGGGTATGGCGGGATGCGACGTCTCGGAAGCACAAGGTCTGAAGGTCGTCCGGTTCAGAGAAAAGACCCAGGCCGCAGTAAATAAACTGCTTCCTCCGTTGGCCCTGCGGACCAATCCCGTGGACATGGGGCCGGCCTGGTACGATTCCGTGGCCATTTCGGGAATCGTGCAAGCCGTCATGGAGGATGACAACGTGGATACCATCCTGCTGTTCATGATGTTTGCCTCGGCAAACGTGGACGCCGTAGAACGAATGAGCGCTCTTCTGAAAGGCTGGGCACAGAAGAAACCCCTGATCAGCTGTATCCTTTCTCCGCCGGGCATCTGGGACGAACAGGTGAAGGACCTGGAAAACGCAGGGGCCCTGGTCAATTATCCCACGCCGGAACGGGCGGCCCAGGCCATGACAAACCTCTGGAAATACCGGCAGCTCCAGAGCAGATGAGAGCCTCCCTTATGAATCACTTCATGGAACCCCAAAGCGTTGCCATTATCGGAATCAGCCGCAGGAAGGGTCCTGGCTCCTACAACCTGATGGAAAACATGCTCCATTACGGTTTCAAAGGAAAGATCTTTCCCATTAACCCCCGGGCCAAGGAAATCCTGGGCTTTCAGGCCTATCCGAGCATCCGGGAAGTCGGCAGACAGGTTGACCTCGCTGTCATCACCCTCCCACGGAAATTGGTAGTAGAGCAGGTTGGGGAATGCGCGGCCTCCGGCGTGAAAGCCGTCATTGTGGTAAGCCAGGGATTTGCCGACGCTGATGATCAGGGAAAGGCGCTCCAGCATGAAATGGTGGGCATTGCCCGAAAGAACAACATGAGGATACTGGGTCCCAACACCCTTGGTGTGGTCAACAATTTTCATCATTTCACCACCTCTTTTATGCCCCTCAACCGGGAAAAAGCGCCCATAGGCATGATCTGCCAGTCCGGCCTTTTTTTTGTGGGTGCCGGAAACTTCACGGAAAAAATAGGCAAAGGGATTGATATCGGCAATGCCTGCGACATAGGCTTTTCTGAGTGTCTCGAATACCTGGGTGAAGATCCGGACATTGAAATCATAGCCATACACATGGAGGGCCTCGATCAACCCAAGGAATTTCTTTCCCTGGCATCACGCGTTGCAAGAGAAAAACCCATTGTCGTCTTCAAGACAGGGCAAAGCGCAGCCGGTGCCCGGGCCGCTGCATCCCATAGTGGCAGCATGGCAGGAGATTACAACATATACCGGGCGGCCTTGAAACAGGCAGGGCTTCTCTTCCTTGATAAGGACGGCCACATGCGCGATGCTGTAAGGACACTGCTTCATCAACCCCTCCTTAAGGGGAAACGAGTCGCCGTCATCACGATCACCGGGGCAGGAGGCATTGTTGCGAGTGACGCCCTGGCGAGAAACGGGCTCGACCTTGCCCGCCTGTCCAAAGAGACCATCGCAAGGGTGGCAGGGCTTTCTCCGGAGTGGATGCCCCTTGGAAACCCCCTGGATATCTGGCCGGCGGTGATGAAGCATGGAATACAGGAGGTCTATGCCCAGGCCCTGGAGGCAGTCCTTGCTGATCCCGGCGTGGACGGGGTTCTCTGCATCAGCGTTGCCCTGGACACGGCAAAATTCGGGTTCCTGGATGTCTCGGAATGTCTCACCGGAACCGCTTCGATGGACAGGCAAAAGCCCGTCGTCGTCTGGCTCTATGGGCCGAACAGGGACGAGATGGCCGCAAAATTCGAGAAGGGAGAAAAGATCATGGCCTGTGAAACCATTGAAACGGCGGCATGGTCCTTGTCGATTCTCAGGGAGCGGCAACAATTTCTTGAAAAATGTGTTATTCAATGACAATATTTTTTTGATTGAACATCCTTGGAGGATCAAATGCAAATTGTAGAGAAGGCATTACAACAGGGACGAAACACCCTTTCCGAACACGAATCAAAACAGGTCCTGGCTACCTATGACATCCCGGTGACCAGGGAAATCCTAGTCGAGGACAGAAAGGATCTTGCAGGAGCCGTCAATGAAATAGGCTTTCCCGTGGTGATGAAAGGGAATTCATCGTCCATCACCCACAAGACTGAAAAAGGGCTGATCCGGGTGGATGTACGGGATGCAAAAGAGGCCGGGACAGCGTTTGAAGAGATCATGGGAAGAATGGGCGGCCAGGGAGATGGTGTACTGGTCCAGGAGATGGTGAACGGACAACGGGAGCTGGTTGTTGGTCTTACCCGTGATCCCCAGTTCGGTCCCTGTGTCATGTTCGGCCTCGGTGGGATTTTTACCGAGATCCTCAAGGATACGGCCTTTCGGGTGGCGCCCCTTGAAAAATGCGACGCCCTCGATATGATGCAGGAGATCAAAGGTCGCAAAATCCTGGAAGCGGTGCGCGGCATGGAACCGGCTGATCTGGATGCCCTGTCGCAGATCCTCATCAACGTGGGCCGGATCGGTATTGAAAACGACCAAATAAAAGAGATCGATATCAACCCGTTGATTCTCAGTGGGGCCAGGCCTGTTGCCGTGGACGCCCTGGTGGTTCTTGTGTCCTGATCCATTCTCAAGGGGGAAACGCGCTTATGGAAATCATCCACAAGACCATCGGTCAAATCATCGATGAGATAACCCGTCTGCACGCCGCCGAAGATTGTGTCATTCACACGGAGACAGGGGTACGGTACAGCTACGGTCTGTTACTGGAAGAAGTCCGGAAAATAACCAAAGGACTCATTCACGAGGGTATCCAAAGGGGTGACAAGGTGGCCCTCTGGGCCCCAAACGTACCTGAGTGGATCATTTCCATGCTGGCGCTGACCAAAATTGGGGCCATCACCGTGCCCATTGACCCCGGTGCGGACAGGAAAGTCCTCTCCTATATTCTGGAACAGTCCGGCTGCCGGGGCATCATCCTGGCTGAAGGCCTGGGAGATATGTCCTACGTGGATGTCCTTCAGGGCACATGGGCCGACCTTCCGGAACTGAAGAAAGCGTTTGTGATTGGAAGCGATTCCTACCAGGGGATGACTTCCTGGTCTGAGCTGGAAAGCATGGGACAAGGAACCGACCCCCGGGAATTGCAAAAGATCGAAGAAAAGGTCAGCCCGGAAGACCCGGTGGCCATCATGTATACCTCCGGGACCACCGGCAGCCCGAAAGGCGTGGTTCTGGACCATCTGGGCCTGATCAACAAGTCCATGCATTCCACGGCGCGGCAGGGAATCCATCATGCCGACAAACTCTGTCTCTTTTTTCCCCTCTTTCACATGTTCGGGAACACCTGCATCACCCTGGCCGGGCTCCTGAGGGGCGCCGCCCTCGTCATCCCATCGAAGGTCTTCGACCCCTCCAGGATCCTCCATGCCATAAAAGCAGAGCAATGCACAGCTCTCTATGCGTCTCCGAGTATGGTCATTGCGCTCCTGGATCATCCCGACTTCAGGCAGGAGGACTGGCGATCGGTCCGTAAGGGAATTATCGGCGGAGCGCCTTGTCCCATGGAACTTATGAAACGACTGGTTGAAGATATCGGGGTATCCCAAGTCACGGTGGGCTACGGCATTACCGAGACCTGTTCCTGGATTACCATGACACACCCCAAAGACCCCATCGAACTGCGGGTTTCCACCATCGGGGCGCCCCTTGCGTGCAACGAAGTCAAGATCGTCGACCCCGCCACCGGCGAGGACCTGCCGCCAAACACCCAAGGAGAAATCTGCACAAGGGGTTTCCTCATGAAGGAATACTATAAGATGCCCGGAGCCACGGCCGCGGCCATCGACCGGGAAGGCTGGTTTCACAGCGGGGACCTGGGGGAAATGGACGACAAGGGTTATGCGAGGATAACAGGCAGGCTCAAGGACATGATCCAAAGGAACGCCATCGACATCCATCCGGTTGATCTGGAAGAGATTATCTATCGGCTTCCGGGGGTAACCGAAGTCCAGGTCTTCGGCTTTCCTCACCCGGAAAAGGGGCAGGAGGTGGCCGCGTGGATCAAACTGAAGGAAGGAGCCCAACTATCCGTCAGAGAGGTTTCCGCCCATGTTCAGGAAAACGTTGATTCCTCCCTGGCACCGCGACACTACAAATTTGTGTCCGAGTTTCCCATGACGAGGAGCGGAAAGGTGCAGAAGTTCAAACTGGCTGAAATGGCCCAAAACGAATACGAGGCTTTACCCGGATTTTACTGAATGTATCCTGGGGCATATCGCCAGCGAGAGCAGAGAGCACATACTTGACCCAAGCAAGAAAAGTGATTAATTTTTCAGAAAATGGGGGTCTGCAATAGGTGATCTTTGTCAAGCAAATGGGCCTTCGGAAAGATAGAAAAAATGGACACAAAGAAAAAGATATATCTTCTCCTGATACCCTTTCTGACGTTGCTCCTCTTCGGAGGGTGTGCAACACTCAGGAGCGGAGGAGTGGCCAGCGTAATCGGCCCGAACGGGAAAGCGATAACTCTGCAGGAATTGCAAACGACTTGGGACGCCTATGCCATTTATTATGCGGGGATATCAGATGATGGTCCAACCGCGCTCCTCTTTGACCCAAAAAATGATGACAGGAAACTGTCCGGCAAGAGGTGGAAAAGAGTGGAGAGCAGGGAACTTCTGTCCAGCATGATCGATTTTATCAAGAACTTGACGGAGTTTGATCCAAGACTCTACAGTATCATGGGGCCGGACCATCAGGTGTATGGCTATGTGTTCTCCCCCACGAATGAGGTCTACCTGAAGGTTGTAGATGGAAAGACCATCTATGTCTATGACGTGGAATCTCCCCTTCATAAGAGTGATGTAGGCCTGGTCGTCTCCGGAATTTGACGGTGAGATCACCAGAAGATCCCTCAGAACGGAGAGGGAATCAGCGCGCTACAGGTTTGTTTATTTCCGGCTCGTTCCTTTGCTCCTCGTATACCAGAGAATAGGTAATTATTTGCAGGTCTTTGACGTGTGTCACTCTTCATGCAGGAAAGGAAGGGGGGCCCCTTTCCGATACGCCAGGGCCTGGCACGAAGCAATCAGGCGCCCTTTGTCGTCGTACGCCTTGATATCGTAACTGGCGGTCTTCCGGGTACAGCTTAATTCCCGGGCCTCGGCGGTAAGGGTGCTTCCCGGAGTGGGCGATGCCATGTAGGTGACCATCACGTTCAAGGCCACAGCCGTGGTACCATGGGAGTTGCAGGCCGTCTCGAAGGCCACATCCAGTAATGAAAATATGGCACCCCCATGGGCCATGCCGAAAATGTTCTCCATATCCGGAGTAAATACCATCTCGACTCTGGAAAATCCTTTCCCAAGCTCCACAAGCTTCAAATTGAGTTTCCGGGAAAATGGTTCTTTCGCCACCTGCTCGACCATCGCCTCGCGTATGTGCTCATCCATGCCTAATCCTCCACAACATTTTTTCAGATACGGATAGCAAAAGCCCTTGACAATGTCAAATGCATAATTTAAATATCCATTTCATTTAGAAGAAAAGCAGCTATTCAGCAAGAAGGGAGCTCATGAGAAAACCGCGGATCGACGGGCAGGAAACACGCGGACACCTCCTGGAAGCAGCGTGCGCGGTTTTTGGCACGAAGGGATTCCGGGCGGCAACCATTGCGGAAATATGCCGGAAGGCCAACGCCAACACCGCGGCTGCAAATTACCACTTCGGCAGCAAGGAAGAGCTCTATGTGGAAAGCTGGCAATTCGCCTTTGAGCAGTCCTCCAAGGCCTATCCTCCGGATGGCGGTGTTGCCCCTGACGCCCCTGTTGAGGATCGGCTTCGGGGCCGTATCCTTGCAATTATAAAGCGCATCATTGACCCGCAGAGCCACGACCTGGACATCGTGCACAAGGAAATGGCCAATCCGACCGGCCTGCTTACACCCGCCGTCCAGAAAGCAAAAGAGCCTTTTTCCCAGGGGTTCGCGGCTATTGTCCGAGAGCTATTGGGCCCGGAAGCGCCCGAGCAGCAGGTACGCCTCTGTCTTATGAGTATCCACGCCCAGTGTTTAGGCCCGTTGATGCGCGAACGACACTACAAGATGGGTTCATCAGGCGGCCTGCCTCCACCCCTGGACTCAATCCCGGAGGACGTGGAAACACTGTCCCGCCACATTACCTGTTTCAGCCTGGCCGGCATCCAGGCGGTACGAGACCACATCGAGAAAGAAAGGTTTTCTGATGCCGGGAAATGACTTGAATAAGAGAGCTCACCTCGGTTCCACGCGACGATGGAAATCGAACTTATCTTGAACACCAATGGTTTAAAGTTTTGTTTGATAGAGCCGATGCTTACTTTTGTATTTTATTAAATAAAATAGCTAATTAGATCAGTTGGAAAAAAATGGAGAAGTTCCATTCAACGGATTTGGGGGAATGACAAATGCAACAAAAACCCAATGTAAATCACCTTCGATTGAAATCACCTGAAGCGCCTTTCGGCGGTCGGGATTGGTCTGCCAAAACCGGCCCCCTTGCCGTTTGCCTTGCCCTGCTGTTGGGCCTTCTCCTGACAGCAGTTTTTCCCCCTAGTGGATTTGCCGGCCCACCCCGCCCGGGGGCAGGACCGCCGCCCCTGGTGACGGTGGCACCCGTTACCCTGCAGGATGTCAACCCGCCGATGGAGTACGTGGGTCACGTAGAGGCCGTCCAGGCGGTAGATCTTCGGGCGCGCGTCGAGGGTTTTCTGGAACAAATCAATTTCAGGGAAGGCACTTTCGTGCAGACAGGGGATCTGCTTTACGTTATCGAGCAGGGTCTTTACCAGGCCAAGGTTGACGCAGACAGGGCCGGAATCGCCCAGGCACAGGCCACGCTCACCAAGACCCGCCAGTATCTTGAAAGGGTAAAAACGGTACGTTCGGGAGGAATTTCCGCCACAGACATTGACAATGCCGTGGCCGATGAGTTGCGTGCCAGGGCGCAGCTCCAGGAGGCCCAGGCCACCCTTGAGCGCTCGGAACTGGACCTGGGGTACACCACCATCAAGGCACCCATCAGCGGACAAATCGGCCGTACTTCCTTTACCCGAGGCAATCTGGTCGGCCCGACATCGGGACCGCTCGCCCGGATCGTCCAGTTGGACCCGATTCGGGTGGTCTATTCCATCAGCGAAAACGATCTTTCAGCCGTCCAGGCGGCCCTCAGAGATGCGGATCAACGCCGGAGGAATGCGCTCCTGGTGCCCCGTATCAGACTGGCCGACGGCAAGGTCTACAAAAGCGCCGGAAAGATCGACTTTGTCAACAACGAGGTAGATGCAACCACCGGCACCATATCGGTCCGGGCGGTCTTTGACAATCCGGATGGTCTGCTGCTGCCGGGACAGTATGTCACCGTCCTGGTGAGTAAGAGCAAACCCAAAATACTGCCGGTTGTCCCCCAATCCGCCGTCCAGGAAGACCGTGAAGGGCCTTATGTGCTGGTGGTTGATAACCAGAACAGGGTGGTTCAGCGGCGGGTCAGGACAGGGCCTTTTGTCGGATCAGGTTGGGCCGTCGAATCCGGACTGGCCAAGGGGGAGATGATCATTGTCCAGGGGGTACAAAAAGTCCACCCGGGTCAGACCGTAAAGACTACCACGCCCGCACAGGAACAGGGGAGGTAATCCATGTTCTCAAGGATCTTCATCGAACGCCCGCGGCTGGCCATGGTGGTGTCCATTCTCATTACCCTGGCCGGCCTCATTGCCCTGTTTAACATCCCGGTGGCCCAGTATCCCCCCATCACGCCGCCTGTGATCCGGGTGAGCGCAGTTTATCCGGGTGCCAACGCTAAGGTTCTGGCCGACACCGTAGCCGCGCCAATCGAAAAAGAGGTCAACGGCGTGGACAAAATGCTCTACATGTCGTCAAGCTGTTCCAATGACGGGGGATACAGCCTGGCCGTTACCTTCGCAGTGGGCACGGATCCGGATATCGACCAGGTCAATCTCCAAAACAGGGTGCAGCTCGCCACCCCCAAACTGCCGCAGGCCGTCGTGACCCAGGGCATCACCGTGCGAAAGCGATCCAACGACATGCTGGGGGCTATTGCCTTTTTTTCCCCAAAAGGGACAAGGGACAAGCTCTTTTTGAGCAACTATGTAAGCAAGAACATCAAAGATGCCCTGGTGCGTCTTGACGGCGTCAGTGACGTCAGTATTTTTGGTGAGTTTGAATACAGCATGCGCATCTGGATGAACCCGGATCAGCTGACCGCCAGGGGGTTGACCGCCGATGATGTGATCACAGCAATCCGCCAGCAAAACATCCAGGCAGCCGTGGGATCCATCGGGACCGCTCCTTCAGGCGATAATCAGCAACTCCAGTATACTCTGCGGGCCAAAGGGCGCCTCAATACTGTTGAAGAGTTCAAAAATATCATCGTGCGCAGCAATGATCAAGGGGGGCTGGTGCGCATCCGGGATATCGCCAGAGTAGAACTCGGTGCGAAAAGCTACGGGAGCAGCACGACCATAAACGGGGCACCGGCACTGGGAATGGGGGTGTACCGGTCATCAGGCGCCAACGCCCTGAAAACCATGAAGGCGGTGCGGGCCGAGCTCAAGAATCTCGCAAAGCGCATGCCCGGCGACGTGCAATACAAGGTCATTTACGACACCACCAAATATGTCTCGGCAGCCATTCATGAAATTGAGTTTACCTTGATCCTTACCTTCCTATTGGTCCTATTCGTGAACTATATTTTCCTGCAGGACTGGCGGGCGACCCTGGTGCCCACCGTGACCATTCCCGTCTCGCTGCTCGGTACCTTTGCCGTGCTGCTCGCCCTGGGATACAGCGCCAACACCATTGTGCTCTTCGCCCTGATCATGGCCATCGGCCTGGTGGTGGACGACTCCATCGTGGTGGTGGAAAATGTTTACCGGGTCATGGAGAAAAGAAAGTTAGGCCCCAAGGCCGCGACCATGCGGGCTATGGGACAGGTGACCGGCCCGATTATCGCCACAACCCTCGTCCTGCTGGCAGTCTTTGTCCCAGTGGGCTTCATACCCGGCATCACCGGCCAGCTCTATAAGCAGTTTGCCGTCACTATCTGTACGGCGGTGGTGATATCTGCCATTAACGCCCTGACCCTGAGCCCGGCCCTGTGTGCCGTATTCCTCAGAGAGCAGAAAATCCGGAAACACGGGCCTTTCGCCTGGTTCAACCGAGGCCTGGCGGGATCACGCAAGCTGTACGTGGCCGGTGCCGCCTTCCTCATCCGGCGGCTGGCGATTGCCCTGCTGATTTTCGCCGGCGTCATCGGAGCCGCCTACTTTCTCTTCACCCACAGTCCCGGCAGCTTCCTGCCCCCGGAAGACCAGGGCGCCTTTCTTATCAATACTCAGCTCCCCCAAGGGGCGTCGATCGGTCGGACCACCAAGGTTATGGAACAGATAACGAAAGCGCTTAAGAACATCGATGGTGTTGACGACGTCCTGGGGATCAGTGGATTCAGCCTGCTCAGCGGCACGGCGGAGAATGTGGGGTTCGGCATTGTGGTCCTGAAACCCTGGGACGCACGGAAACGGCCCAACCTCCAACTGGGCGCCATTATCCGCAAGGCCCAGGGCAGGCTGGCGGCCATCTCCTCGGCCAACATCTTCGCCTTTGTCCCGCCACCGATTCATGGCCTCGGCAGCACCGGTGGTTTTGACTTCCGGCTCCAGGCCCTCGAAGGCCAGCCGCCCCGGAAAATCGCCGCTGCGACCCGGGCACTGGTGATTGCGGCCAACCAGGACCCGACACTGATGCGGGTGTTTTCCACTTACACGGCCAATACACCGCAGATCTTCCTAAAGCTTCACCGCACCCGGGCCGAAAGCCTGAAAGTTCCGGTCAGCCGGATCTTTTCAACCCTCCAGGAGCAACTCGGCTCAGGGTATGTCAATGACTTCAACCTCTATGGCCGGACCTACCAGGTCAAGGTCCAGGCCGATGCCCCGTATCGCGACGCTGTCAATGACATCAACCGCCTGTACGTCAGGAGCAACGAAGGGGATATGGTACCCTTGAGGAGCCTGGTCACCCTGTCGACTATCCTGGCACCCCAACTCGTCTACCGTTATAATCAGTTCGACAGCGTCCAGATCAACGGCAATGCTGCGCCTGGGTTTTCTTCCGGCCAGGCCATGGCGACCATGGAACGGCTGGCGGCCAAGGCCCTCCCCCCCGGCTACGGTTTTGACTGGTCATCCATGTCTTTCCAGGAGCGCAAGGCCGGCGGCAAGGTGGCGATGTTGTTCGCCCTGGCCCTTCTCTTCGGCTACCTTTTTCTGGTGGGGCAATATGAGAGCTGGACCGTCCCGTTGTCCATCATTCTCTCTATCCCCGTAGCCAGCCTGGGAGCATTGGCCGGGTTATGGATTCTCCATCTGAGCCTCAGCATTTACGCCCAGATCGGTCTGGTGCTGCTGGTGGGTCTCGCCGCCAAGAACGCTATTCTCATCGTGGAGTTTGCAAAGGACCGCCGGGAACAGGGGCTTTCCGTGTATAAAGCGGCCTTGGAAGGAGCGGGTATCCGCTTCCGGCCCGTACTCATGACCGCTTTTACCTTTATCTTAGGTGTGGCGCCCCTGGTGATTGCCACGGGGGCCGGGGCTGGAAGCCAGAGGGCGGTAGGTACCACGGTCTTTTCGGGCATGGTTGCGGCAACCATGGCGGGGATTTTTCTCATCCCGCCGCTTTATTATGTGTTTCAGTCATTAGGAGAAAAGACCGGCGCCTGGCTGAAACGGCGTAAGAAGAAAGCCGGAGCCGATTCCATTGACGAAGATCGAAAACAATAGCGCAAGCGGCTGTTGGTGGTACTGGAAAAGAAGAAACCCAACATCATCAATTTGATGTTCTATCATGGAAAACAAATAACAGCCTTATTCTTGAAAACCACAGGGAAGGATGCTTCAGTCTGTGCATGGCCCTTCTCGCGTTGCCAAGCCTGATTTCATCCAAGCGCATCTCTCCATAGGCCTCTTCGTTGAAGGCATCAATGATCACCGCGAACTCCGGTTCAAGTCGGGGAAGTACACCCTTCATTCGATTGCCGTATTCCTTTGGTGTTTCATGGGCAAGGCGGGTAATGCCGCTTCTTCTTCCCCACCGCTGGAAGGCCGCATAGATCTCGCCTGCGCTCTTGTGGGATCTAAGCGCCCGGGCCGCGGCCTTCACCATGAAAACAAGAAAATCCAGCTTCCTCCTGAGCCAGGCCAGGAGCGGATCCGAGTTCCATTCGACCTTCTGTCCGTTCGAGGTTCTGGACATAAGCCACCTGAAGAGATACCAAAGCGACACAATCAGGGCCGACAGGGCCGCAAGGGCAAGCAATATCGCAAGCCCCCAGGCAGCCCCCATCATGAGCCGTTCGGCCCAGACGCCCTCCCCGACCGGCGCCTCCGGGGTGGGTGTCTGTGGGGGGGCTCCCATATTCCCGTTCCGGAAATTCTTCGGTCTAAACAGGAATTGAAGGATCCCCATGAGGATCGGGCCGAGGGGCGCGGAAACGGCCTTCAGGCCCACATAACCTATTTCCGCCGCCCTGGTTAAATAGGGGAGGAAGAGAAGGACCAGCCCCGTCCCGAAGGCAAGGACCACCAGTGAAAATCCTAAGAGTGTCCCCAGGGCATGGTAGCCGGAGACAAATGACCTCTCCCCGCCGCCGTTGTTCCTGGCAAGGCCGATGCCCAGAAGGCTGAAAAGGAAAAAGGGCACTACCATGCCTTGGGCCACGGGGCCGCCCATGACCACGCCTCCTTTTGCTTCAATCATGAAATGAATGAAAAAGAGGGCAAAAAAAGCGGCTATCCCAAGATCAAAACGGGCGCAGAGGGCCGGGTGATCCGTCGGCTTCGCACCCAGCCGCGTCCCCCTTACATAAATGAAAACAGAACAAAAGAGGATAAAAAGGATGGAAAGCCAACCAATGAAATCGGGATTGCTTCCAAACAAATCCTTCAACCACTGGAGCCCCAATAATGGATGGGTTCCGGAGAAAAAATAGTGGAGGGCCCCAAGTGCTCCCGGAAGCAGGCCTACGACATGGATCGCAAGCACCGTCAGCACCCTCCACCCCCGGCCTTTGGAAATAACGGTGAGCGCTACGGCCAGATAGAAAGGGACCACTATCTCCGTGAGCGGGAAGGGCTTGTTGAGAAACGCGCCTGAAAGGAAGGTGACCCAGGCGAAGATCCAGCAAAGCTCCATGCAACCGGCTAATAGGAGCAACAGCACTCTATGCCTTCGCTTGTTCATGGCGCTTCACCATCCCTGATCCTTATCTCATCAAGATGAAGCTGTTTGAGAAGGGGGTCTCTTGCATCTCCGGATGGAGTCGGGACCCTCCCGCTGATAATGTGCAGGACCGGCATCCTTCTCCTCCTGAAGAATTCAATCAGCACGGGGCTTGCGGCATCACTGCCATAGGTGAAGTAGAGGCAACTGGTACCCCAGGTCGTCTTGAGGCCACGATCGAGGGTCTCCACCATATCCCGCTCCGGACGGTTTTCAATCCTCGCAAGGGTTTCAAGGATTGCTGCGGTTTGTCCGCTGCTTCTTGCCACAGGGATGACGGACAATCCCCCACCCTTCAACTGCGCGTCCGTCACCAAACCTTCGGCGCATCCCTTTTTTTCAAGATGAACGGCGAGAGATGCAGCCGCTTCAATGGCCTCCTCAAGCTCCTCTTCAGCATGACTTTCCGAGAAGCCCTTCACTTCAAACACCAATAGAACCTTTTCCTGGTCCGAGGGCTCAAAGACCTTTTCCTGGAGAAGGTTGTGGCTTGCGCTTGCCTTCCAGTGGATGTATCGGGCCGGTCGCCATGATTGATATTCCCTGGTCCCGAGAAGATACACCGGATCCTGGAGAGGACTCTTGTCTCCCGCCTTCCCGAATAGGTCTCTGCGTGGGATGGTGATATCCTTGAGCGTGTGAATCCTTGGGTATACAATGAGATTGAGCTTCTGCAGCCGCCCGACTTCCCTCGGGAAAAACCCGAGAAGGTCCGAGACCTTGAGAGAGATCGCGCCAAGGGAATATACGCCCCTTTTTCTTGCCGAAAGTTCCCATCTCAAAGAAACCCGCTCGTGCCAGAGGAGACCGGTCTCACGGGAGGCAGGTTCGTCCTTTCTGAAGAAAAGCCCATTGCCTGCGCCCGCAATCGTTACACGGAGCCACACAGGCAGGAACTTGGCGTTGACTGCCTCAACCGTTAACAGGAGTATTTCCCCGGGGAATACACGCGACTTATCAAGACCGGAAACGCATGTTACAGCCCTGAGGCTGAATCGACTCCAAAGCCTGGCCCCGCTTACCACCACCAAAACCAGTATCGCCAGAAGGGTCAGCGAGTTCCGACCATTTAGAAGTGCAACAAAGAGGGCGGATGCCACCATAAAGCGCATCAGCGGCACCGAAAAGATGGTAGGATCCCTTGTTTCTTGAAACTCTTGGTTCATGTGTTTACGTTGAGGGCGAGGGCACCGGGATCTGGCGGATCAGCTCCTTCAGAAACGCCTCCGGCGTCAAACCCCTTAATCTTTCCTGATCCTTAAGGATCACCCGATGGGCCATTACTGCCGGAGCAAGATGCTTGATGTCGTCCGGCAGCACATAGGATCTTCCACGCAGGGCAGCCAGGGCCTGGCCGGCCCTCATGAGTCCGAGGGATCCCCTGGGGCTTGCTCCAAAGCGGACCTTCTCGTGGGAGCGGGTGGCGCCTGCAATTGACGAGATGTATTCCATCACCGGACGCGAGACCAGAATGTCTTTTCTTGACTCCTGCAATTGGGTGATCTGCTCGGGTTTCACCACCGGCTTCAGATCAAGGAGCGGGTCCCTTTTCTTGAAGCGCTCCATGATGGTTATTTCTTCATCCCCTTCCGGGTATCCAAGATGAATCCGCAGGAGAAATCTGTCCAGCTGGGCCTCGGGAAGGGGAAAGGTACCCTCGAGTTCTATGGGATTCTGGGTCGCTATGACAAAAAAAGGAGTTGGAAGGAGATAAGTATGACCGTCAACTGTCACCTGCCTCTCCTCCATGCTCTCCAGAAGGCTTGATTGGGTGCGGGGGATTGTGCGGTTTATCTCGTCCGCCAAAAGTACATTTGTCTTTACAGGCCCAGGCTGGAAATGAAATTGACCGGTTTTCTGGTTGTAGATGTTGAATCCCGTAATATCGGCGGGCAGAAGATCAGGGGTGAACTGGACCCTCTTGAATGATCCGCCTATGGTTTGGGCAAGGGACTTGGCAATCAGGGTCTTTCCCAGCCCCGGGACGTCTTCAATCAGGACATGGCCGTCAGCAAGGAGGGCCACCATGAGCAGTTCCAGCGCTTCAGTCTTCCCTACCACAACCCCTGACACATTATCCATGATCTTCCGGCACAGGCCAAAATCCATCATCAACACTCCGTTAACTTATTCCATTTTGCATTCAAGATGATAACAAGGCGGCAAGGAGTAGGCGACGGAGGCGTACGTTATCGGTACGTCGAGGAGCCGACGACGCAGCCAACGCCGGCAGCGCTTGAATGCGAATTGGAATTAGAAGGTTCCCATTCCAAAAGGCCGCCATGGCCTCCTCTGCTACAATGGCGGCCACCTCCGCCCCTTCCATTTGTGAGGTACCTTCTACCACAAGATATGACCAGACATGTCATGAAAAATAGCGTTCACTCTCATTTTCTTCTCTTTTACTTTGTGTTTTCTTCGGAAAGGACGTTCCAGGTCCGTCTTTGCAGAAAACTACCTTCCACATCACCTTCCATTTCCAGGAACATCTTCCAGGGGACGGCAAAAGAAAGCAGGTCTTTTCCCAGCTGTTTCCTCAGATTTTCCCTGGCGGATATGTCCGTGAGGCCTACCACCGCTCGCGGGTTCTCGGATTTAGCCTCCTTGTAAGGAAATATCCCGATAGTCTGGCACCCGGCCGCATAGGGAATCGTGACGTTTTCCGTTCCTTGCCTCCCGTAGTTTGCCAGAATGACAAGGGCGGAAAGCTGATCCGGCGGGGCCAGAAAAATAACGATCTCGGGTTGTTCTTTCTCAGGAATAACCTCATTGAGTGGCTTGAACACCACATATTTTGAAGAAACATCCATGATAGGCATGGCTTCAACAAAATCCTTCACCATTTCAGGGGATTTCAGATATCTCTCCCCCTTCAGAAAATCTTCCAGGAAATCCTTGGAAACGAAATCCTTTATGTGCCCTGCAGTCTCTTTCCCCTGCTCCCACTGGTCATTCCCGGTAGAGAGAAAATAATAAAAGCACTCGATACCCCCGGGAAACTTGAGATACTGGTTTCCAAAACCAAGGCCGACCCCGCCTCCCCAGCAACCATAGGTTTCCTCGCTGAACACAGCAGTCTTTCCCTTGGCCGCCCTCGCCAGCATCCACATGACACATCCCCACTTCCCTTCCTTGAACTGTCCGGCCTCCGCAGGCTTTTCATCTGTCCAAAGAATGGCAACAGGCCCATACTTCAAGTTCAATGCTTCTGCAATCCTGCTCTTCATCTTTTTCACCCCCCATCCATTTTCTATACCATTATTGCCCGTCTTCCTTCTCTCCTACCCTCCTCAGAAAATCCTCCCGGCGTTCTTTGGCCCATTGGGAACAAAAGGCCGGCTTCCCCTTCCCTACCCTCTTCATGCAGAGAGAACAGGTGGGTTCACAGGGAACAATCGGATCAGTTACCTCCCCTTTTGCCTTTCTCGGCCAGAGAGGATCAGCAAAAAGCACCCTTGCCAGGCCGACCAGGTCGGCCTGGCCCTGTTGAATGACTTTTTCAGCCGTTGCAGGACTCTGTATTCTCCCCGCCGCGATGACGGGGGTCTTTGAAACCGCCTTCTTGATGGTCTCCGCGAAATGGACCATATAGCCTTCTGATCTTTCCTCTTTGAGATACTCAGGAACGAAGAAGGAATCATAGGTCCCGGCCGTCACGGAAAGGTAGGCAATACCCCTTTCCTCCAATTTTTCAGCGAGGGGGATCGTTTCTTCCGGGTGTAGCCCGTCAGGCAGCCATTCATCTGCCAGGAACCGGTATCCCACCGGGTAATCCTTCCCCACCGTTTCCAAGATCGCGTCCGTTGCTTCCAGAGGAAACCGCATCCGGTTTTCGAGGATTCCGCCGTATTCGTCATTCCTCAAATTGGTCCTCGGAGACAGAAACTGGACCATGAGATAGCCGGTCCCTCCGTGGATCTCTACCCCGTCAAAACCCGCCTCTTTCACTCGCCTTGCCCCCTCGGCAAAGGCCTTCACGACCTTGTGGATTTCTTCAAGGGTCATCTCTTTCGGCATAATTGTCCCGGTTTTGAACGGTGACGGCGCCAGTCTCTCCTGCATGTAGGCGTATCGACCTGCATGGTTCAGCTGCAGGAAGGCGAGAGCGCCCTCGTCGTGGATGGCCCCGGCCAGTTCAGCCATGCCCGGAATATACCGATCCTCGTCGGCCCTCAGGATAAAAGGCGATCCTGCTCCTGATGGGTCCACCGAAACGTTCTCCACCACCACCATTGAGACGCCGGATGCAGCCATTTCCTTGTAATGTTCAAGAACCAGAGGGCTCACCGAACCATCCGGATTGGCATAACCCACAAACAGGGGCACCATGATGATCCGGTTTTTCAGAGAAAGCTTTTTAATTCCATACGTAGTAAATAATAGGGATGATGCGTTCATATCCAACCTCCTTTGGTTTCGGCAGTCTTTCATTTTCAGAGGAGTGCCCTGATATTTTCAGTCAGTTCTTCAGGTGAAATAATCGTGATTACTTCATCGTGGCCCTTTTCAAAATAGTTCACATCACTGATGCCAAGGGGTGGTATACTCGTTCTCGGAATGATCCTGGCCTGAGTCCGGAAGTGTCCTTCTTTGCCAAGGTTGGGAAAGAGGGTCATGTTAAGGCTGCCACAATGCATCCGGTGAAAGCAAGCCAAAAGCCTGCTCAATCCCTCACAAAAGGCCTTCCATCCTTCTTTTTTTGGCCCGTCCGGGTCCCTTGTATTTCCAAATAGGACGAGGACCTCTCCAAGCATGCCTTCGGGAGAGAAGCTTGACAGGAAGGTGACCCCACCACACCTGAAAATATGCCTGACACCCTCTTTTTCCTCGTAAGCAATCAGATCCGCCCAGTAGCTCCGGCCTAGCCTCCTGTGATAATTTGAAGAGGCATTGAGTAATTTCCGATGAAACTTCGTGGGCTTCTCATCCACAACGATCTGGAAATGGGGATGGATGATCCCGCCGCCTGCTGCAGGCATGTAATTCCAGTTGATGGAGGCATGGGCAACCCTGTTGTCAGATCTTCTGATGCTTTCTATATAGTGAAGGCTTGCTTCGAACGCGTCATAAAGTATCTCAGGATCGAAATGATCTAAAGGGAGATAATGTCTCTTGGACAATATGCACACGGCATTGTACCGGCTATAAGGGAAGGCATTGGGTACAACAGTCGCCTCACCATATCTGATTCGGCCTTTAGGGACAAGAATGGAAGGAAATTTGGGAGTTGATGCCTCCATCTTTCCCGGACAAAACGGACACCATTCTTTGGATTTTGATATGGAAGGCTCATCAACCGATGCTTCAGGCAGCCGCCAGCGGTGAGCCAGGACACGGGCTTTTGATCCCGTAAACAGATCGGTTCTTACTTCAATACGGATGACCTTTTCCTGGAATCCATCAGTAGGATCCAGGAATCGTGCTTCATGGATTTCCTTCTTGAAACCAAGCTCCATATTTCAAAAACCTGACGTATGTCAGGCCCTCCTTTGCATTATAACCCGCCACATGGCATCATCCAGTTTAGGATTGGAGACGCGACCCGCTTAAGGAGCGTACATCGGCATACCAAGCTTGAATTATGATCCGTCCTGGTGTGCCCCGGGCTGGTCGCCGCCCCCGCCCAAGACCGCATAAAGGCTCACCTGGTTGGCGATCTTGGCCAGGCGGAGCGCAATAAGCCCCCGCTTGGCCGCATACAGGGATCGCTGCGCATCAAGGACACCCAGGTAGCTGTCGATCCCGTTGGTATAACGGTTTACCGAAAGGCGGTACGTTTCCGCCAGAGCGTTGACCAGAGATTGCTGCGCCTCTACCTGCCGGTCCACCGTGCCCTGCACTGCGAGTGAATCGGCTACTTCTCTGAAGGCCGTTTGGATCACCTTCTCATACTGGGTCAAGGCAATTTTTCGCACTGTTTTGCTGACTCGCAGGGCGGCCCAGGTGCGGGGGTCAAAAATAGGCATAGTGATCTGCGGCGCAAAGCTCCAGGTGCCCGAGCCGGAGTTGAAGAGGCCGGAGAGCTCGTCGCTGGCGGTTCCCACCGCGCTTGTCAGTGCAATGCGGGGAAACAAGGCTGCCCGGGCCGCACCTATAAAGGCATAGGCAGCTTTCAGCTGATATTCCGCCGCCATGATATCCGGGCGCCGCAGGAGCACCTCGGAAGAGAGGCCGGGGGAAATATCCTTGGGGGTGCTGACGCTTGCCAGGTCAGGCGGCAGGAGATCTTCCTTCACCGGAGAGCCGGCCAGGAGGTTCAACGCATTTTGGTCCTGCGCCACCAGCTGCATATAGCGTGCGACATCTCCCCGGGCTGTATCCACCTGCGTTTGCGCCCGGCGCAGGTCTAATTCGTTCGCGAGTCCAACCTCGTACTGCCGCCGGATTAAATCGTAGGCGCCCTGCTGCGTCTCAAGGGTGGACCGGCCCAGGTTGAGGTCCCCTCGATCCGCAGCCAGGAGCAGGTAGGCCCTCGCAATTCCGGACACCAGCGCGATCTGTGCGCTGCGGCGGGCCTCTTCCGTGGCCAGATACTCCTGCAGGGCCTGCTCTTTCAGGCTGCGGATGCGACCAAAAAAGTCGATCTCCCACGAAGTGACGCCCAGATTGACACTGTATTGTTTCGTTGTCCTGGGTTCTCCCGGGCGTGTAAGATCTGAGGAACTCCGCTGTTTGGTTCCCGTCCCTATGGCACCGACCGATGGAAACACCTCCGCCCGCTGAACGCCGTAGAGTGCGCGTGCTTTCTCCACATTCAGGGCGGCAAGCCGCAGATCACGGTTGTTGTTCAGGGCCGTCTCAATGAGCTTTTGCAGCCGTGCATCGGTGAAAAATTCGCGCCACTTCAGCACCGGGACTGTCGCTGCTCCGGGCGCTGCCCGGGCGCCCTTATAGGCCGCCCCCTGCGGCCACGCGACCGGGATCGGCGCTTCGGGCTGTGAGTATTTCGGGGCCAGGGAGCAGCCGCCCAGAAAAACGGCAAGCCCAACCAGTAAAAACAACTGTTGTCTATTCATCTCATTGATCCCCTGATGGATTATTATCAACGTGCTTCATCGTTACGCTCTTTTTGCGTTTGCCAAGTGCCTTATAGATCATCACATAAAAGAGCGGCGCGAAGAAAATCACCAGAAAGGTGGAGGTCACCATCCCTCCAAGCACCCCGGTGCCGATGGCATTTTCCGCCCCTGCCCCTGCCCCGCTCGCAAGGACGAGGGGCAAGATACCGAACCCGAAGGCCAGCGACGTCATGATGATGGGACGCAGCCTCAATTTCGCCGCTTCCAGCGTCGCCTCGATCAGCCCCGCCCCCTCGTCAACCCTGGCCCTGGCGAACTGAACGATCAGGATGGCGTTCTTGGTGGTCAGACCCAGGATGGTCAGCAGCCCGATCTGGAAATAGACATCATTGGGCATCCCCCGCATGGTCGAAGCGATAACCCCGCCGATGACCCCAAGAGGCAGGGTCAGAAGGATCGCGATGGGGATGGGCCAGCTCTCGTACAGGGCCGCCAGGCACAGGAAGATCACGAAAATGGAAAACGCATACAGCAGCCCCGTCTGGGAGCTGGTCATCTGCTCCTGGTAGGAGAGCCCGGTCCAGTCAAAGCCGATCCCCGGGGGCAGCTTGGAGACAAGCTCTTTCATGGCCTGCATGGCTTCGCCTGAACTCATCCCCGGCGTCGGCTCACCCAGGATTTCCATGGACGAAAAACCGTTGTAGCGTTCCAGCTGGGGAGAACCCATGGTCCAGTGACCCGAGGCAAAGGAAGAAAAGGGGACCATCTTGCCCGCGCTGTTGCGCACATAGAGTTTTTTCAGGTCTTTCGGCAGCATGCGATAGGGGGCGTCCGCCTGGACGTATACCCTTTTCACACGCCCGGCCTGGATAAAGTTGTTGGCATAGGCACTGCCGAAGGCCGATGAGATCGTATCGTAAATGGAAGTGATGGAAACGCCAAGCGCACCTGCCTTTTCCCAATCCACGTCAATGCGATATTGGGACACATCTTCCATGCCGTTGGGCCGGACCCTGGTCAATCTCGGATCTTGAGCCGCCATGCCGAGGAGCTGGTTCCGGGCCGCCATCAGTTTTTCGTGGCCCAGGCCGCCTCGGTCTTCCAACTCAAAATCAAACCCGGTTGCAGTGCCCAGTTCGATGACTGCCGGCGGAGCGAAGGCAAACACCATGGCGCCTTTTATCTTTGAAAACGCCCGCATGGCCCTTCCTGCCACGGCCCAGACCTTCTGGTCCGGCCGCTTGCGCAGCTTCCAGTCCCTGAGCTTTGCAAACCCCATCCCAACGTTCTGGCCATCGCCCCCGAAGCTAGCGCCTGGGATCGCCATGAAGGATTCCACCGCGTCTTTCTCATCCTCCTGAAAATAGTCCCTGACCTTATCCATGACCTTCCCGGTCTGCTCCAGGGTGGAACCCGACGGAAGCATGGCCTGGACCAGCAGGATCCCCTGGTCTTCATCAGGCAGGTAGGCGGTGGGCATGCGCTGAAACAAATACCCCAATGCCGCCACAATCAGCACAAACAGAAACAGATAGCGCAGTTTTCTGGCCAGAGCACGGCCGACCAGTCTGACATACAGGTCTCTCGCGCGAAAAAACATACGGTCAAACCTCTTGAAAAATGGGCGCAGGAAAAAGACCGCCCCGTCTGCCGGTTCATGCCCGGCTGCCACCGGCTTGAGGAGCGTCGCGCAGAGCACCGGGGTCAGGATCAGGGCCACCAGCACCGAAAGCAGCATGGCGGCGGCGATAGTCACGGAAAACTGTCGATAGATAACCCCGGTGGAGCCGGCAAAAAAGGCCATAGGTCCGAATACCGCCGCAAGCACCAGGCCGATGCCGATCAGGGCGCTGGTGATCTCACCCATGGACTTGGCAGCGGCTTCCTTTGGAGAAAGTCCCTCCTCGCTCATGATCCGCTCCACGTTCTCCACCACCACGATGGCGTCGTCCACGAGGAGACCGATGGCAAGGACCATGGCGAACATGGTCAGCATGTTGATGGAGAAGCCGAAAAGCCCCAGGACGCCAAAGGTCCCCAGGAGCACCACCGGCACCGCGATGGTCGGGATCAGGGTGGCCCGGAAGGTCCCCATGAAAAGATACATGATCACAAAGACCAGCAGGATAGCCTCGAACAGGGTCTTGACCACCTCGTTGATAGCCACCTGGGTAAAGGGGGTGGTGTCGTAGGGATAAATCACTTTCATGCCGGGAGGGAAATACCGGCTCATCTCTTTCAATTTCTGTTTGACGGCCTTGGCCGTACCCAGGGCATTGGCGCCGGAAGCCAGACGAATAGCCATTGCGGCGATGGGTTTGCCGTTGTAATTGGACAGTATGTCGTAACGCTCGGTCCCCAGTTCCGTTCGTCCGATATCGCTGATGCGCAAGATGGAGCCGTCCGGATTGGTGCGGATGGGGATGGCCCCGAACTCCTCCGGTGTCTTGAGCAGATGCTGAACAATGATGGAAGCGTTCAACCGCTGGCCTTTCACAGCCGGCACTCCGCCGAACTGACCAGCGGAGACTTCCACGTTGTAGGCCCGAAGCGCCGTGATGACATCTTCCATCGTCATGTGGTACTGGGTCAGCTTGTCGGGGTTGACCCAGACCCGCATGGCATACTGGGATCCGAAATTATTGACTTCGCCCACGCCCGGCACCCGGGACAGTATCTTTTCCAGGTTGGACTGGGCATAGTCCCGCAGGTCTATGCCGTTCATGCTGCCGTCTTCCGAGATGAGCCCCACGATGATCAGGTAGTTTCGGGTGGACTTGCTGACCGTAATCCCCTGGCGTTGAACCACATCGGGCAGACTGGTCATGGCGAGCTGGAGCTTGTTCTGCACCTTGGCCCAGGCCAAGTCCGGATCGGTCCCGGGGGCAAAGGTCAGCTGGATGCTGGCCGCGCCGGATGAAGAACTGGTGGAGGAGAGGTACAGCATCTGGTCTAAACCGGTCATCTTCTGCTCGATAATCTGCGTCACACTGTCTTCAACGGTCTCGGCCGAGGCGCCGGGATAAAATGCACTGATGCCGATGGAAGGCGGGGCGATGGCGGGATACTGGGATATGGGCAGATTGTAGATCGCCAGCCCGCCTGCCGCCATCATGACGATGGCGATGACCCAGGCGAAGACCGGACGGTCCAGAAAGAATTTTGATAGCATCTCGTACCTCCCTTAATCGGCTTTCACAGTCGGCCGGGCCGAATTTTCAAGTGCCCTGTGTATTTTTCCACCCGCTTCAAAAGGGACCGCCTTCACGGCCGCACCGGGCCTCACCATCTGTATCCCTTCGACGATCACCCTGTCGCCGGGAGCAATCCCTGTCGAGACGAGCCATTTGTCGCCGATGGCCCGGTCGAAGGTGAGCATCCGCAGCGCAACCTTGCCCTCAGCGGTGACGATCAGTGCGAAGGGATTCCCTTTGTGGTCGCGGGAAACCCCCTGCTGAGGGACAAGGATAGCCTGTTCATCAACGCCTTCTTTGATCACTGCCTGGACGAACATGCCCGGCAGGAGAACGCCTTCCGGATTGGGAACGACAACCCGCAGGATGACGGACCCGGTCGTCGGATCCACTGTGACACCGCTAAACTGAAGCCTTCCTTCCATGGGGTAGGGTGTGCCGTCTTCCAGGATGAGTTTCACCTTGTCCTGGTTCGTTCCATCGTGCTTGAGGCGGCCGTCTTTCAAGCGACGTTTCAAGCGCAGCAGCTCGGTGGTGGATTCGGGCACATCCACATAAATGGGATCCAGTTGTTGAATGGTTGCCAGGGCCACGGCTTGATAGGCCGTCACGATGGCGCCCTCTGTCACGCTGGACCTACCGATGCGGCCGGAGATGGGTGCGGTGACTTTGGTGTATCCCAGATTGATACGGGTCGTCTCCACCGCCGCTTCCGCCTGATGGATGGCTGCCTCGGCTACAGCCACCGCCGCCCGGTCGCTCTTCAATTGCGCCTCGGCGGCCCGCAGCGTAGCCTCGGCTACATTGGCGTTGGTTACGGCCTGATCTCGCTGACTGGTGGAGACAGCCCTGCCCTTAAATGCATCCTCAAATCGACGGCGGTTTGTCCGGGCAAGCTCCAGGGTGGCCTGCTGCTGCGTGACGCCGGCAATGCCCGCTTCCAGGGCGGCCCGCGCCCGGTCGGCTGACTTTCGCGTGACGGCGAGGTTCGCCGTGGCATTGTCCAGCGCCGCCTGAAACGGAGCGGGATCGATCTGATAGAGCACTTGGCCCGCCTCGACATCGGAGCCTTCCGTGAACAGACGTTTCTGTATAAGGCCGCTCACCTGGGGACGGATCTCCGCAATACGGAAGGCAGCCGTGCGGCCCGGCAGTTCAGTGGTCAGCACCTGCTTTTGGGGTTGGATCGTCACCGTGGCCACTTCCGGGACAGGGGGAGGTCCCTGGTGTTTCGTCGAGCGGTCGCAGCCTACAAACAGAAGGCCGGCCAACAGGCCTGTAAACACCATAATACATCCAAGGGGTTTATAAACTGTTCCATTGCGTTGCATCACATATCCTCCAGGTATTGACAGTATTGAGCGGATTGAGTTCCTCACATGCCCCGGATAATCACGGGTCAATAAGCCCTTTAAAAAGTATATTCAGGATGGTGTCCGGATCATGCGGATAAGGGTGTCGATCAGGCGCTTCGAGCCAGAGGAAGAGAAATGCGCTGGTAAGACTCTCTATGGCCACTGCCAAATGGTAGGGCTCACCGATCTTTTTAAACCGTTTCTTTTCCATCCCGCCTGCAAAAACAGAAGCGAGGGTTTCCAGGAATTGGCTATGACGTTCCCGGATCTCGGCATCAAGTCCTGCCATGACGTTGAAGCTTGCTCCCCTGCTCTCCGCAAAATAGAGGCGTATCATGGAGACGTTGGCGCGAAAAACTTCACCCTTGGCCATGACGTAATTTCGGAGCCTTTCAATCTCGTCCTCCGGCTCTTCAATGGCCTTTCTTAGTGCGTTGTGGAATTTTTCGGACTGATCGAGGACAAGGGCTTTGTAGAGATCTTCTTTGTTTTGAAAAAACTTGTACAGCGTTCCGATGGCGAATTCAGCCTGCTTTGCAATCTCATGCATGCTGACATTATGGAAACCCTTTTCCGAAAAGAGTTCCAGGGCGGCTTCCAGAATCTCTTTTCGGCGCCTGAGCCTTTCTCTCTCCCGCCTCGGAAGCTTTTTTTCGATCATCTTTTTCCCCTTTCATTGCTCTTTGCTGTTGATGAAAACCAATCATTGTGAACATGACGTCAAATTCTAATATAGATCGTCATATTGTCAATAGCGAATCACATTTTTTCTCATGAAGGGGCAAATTGAGAAGACAGGGGTTGTGATACATTTGCGGGAGAATGCGGATCTTTTCTTGGGCACCATCTATGTACCCATAAAGATATTTCACGGAGGGATTTGATCAAAGGAGAATGGCTATACATGACCAGGAAGATAATGTCATTTTACCCTTGATTTTTCCAAACGTTTTCTTGAAAGTACGTTTCAGGCTCCAAAATGCCTTTTTGAAAACCTATTTGGCTGCAAAAGTAAATGTTTTATTAATTGCATCAAATTGTTTCCGTGATCCGACCCCCATTCACCATTCAATTCAACATGCAATTTAACGTGCCCGACTCGCATTCCAATCGAACAAAGGCCCCTCTATGACGATTTGGTACTTGTATATGATCCGGTGCGGGGATGACACCCTTTACACGGGGATAACCACCGATGTCGACCGTCGGTTCGCCGAGCATCAAAGTGGAGGCCCAAGAGCTGCAAGGTACCTGAAAGGAAGAGGTCCCCTTCAGCTCGTGCTCAAATTGAATGCCGGCAGCCGGGAAAGTGCCTTGAAGCTGGAACTCAGGATAAAAAGCCTGTCCAGGGCCCGGAAGGAAACGCTCTTACGACACCCGGAAACCCTGCAGGAAATTCTTGGGTCCCTGAGCGGTTTCCATCAATAAACGGCAGTCTCCATCGGTGAAAATGTCTGCTGTCGACGTTTGCAACTTCGGGTGAGCGGGTTTATTTTAGTGGGTTCTTTATGGATTCCATGGGACTCATAGTGGTGCTGATTCCCATCTTTTTTCCATTAGTGACCAAGCTCGGCTTTGACCCGATCTGGTTCGGGGTGATTGTTGTACTGGTCACAGAGATGGGTGTTATTACTCCGCCGGTGGGCGTCAATGTCTTTGTGATAAAAGGCATTGCCCCGGATATACCTCTTGAGCTTATCTTCAGGGGAATCATGCCTTTTCTTGGTGCACTGATCATTATGACTATTTTACTCTTAATTTTCCCGCATGTCGCCACATTTCTGCCCAGCCTTGTTTCCTATTAACCTAGACCGGATTTCTCGCGGATCTTTGTCGCGTGACAGTGGAAAGACCCGTGAATAGCAAGTTGGCCTTAAGAAATCCCGCTTTGGGGGGGCGCGCGAAGGAAAATGGCCACAGATGCATTTCCAGTAAAGCAAAAAACCCTTTTTTTCTTGACATAAATTACTAATCTGGATTGAATAGAATTTGAAAGTCTGACATTCATACTTTGGGGATCAAAACTATGCCGTTGGACTCAATCCAATTTAATCCCATCAAGAGCAAAAGGGCCTTCGAAGAAGTCTCAAACCAGATAAAAAAGCTTATCTTCGAAGGCGTTCTTAAGCCGGGAGACCGCCTGCCCCCCGAAACCGAACTGGCGCAGCAATTCAATGTCGGCCGCCAGTCGATTCGTGAAGCACTGCGCATCCTGGAGCTTTCCGGTTTGACCGCAACCCAAAAAGGCGGCAACGGCGGGTCCATCATCAAAGATACCATTTCCAATACTATCGGCAGCCTGTTTTTGGATGCTTGTTTTTTGGAGAAGATTTCTATCGAGGAACTCACTGTGGCTCGCATCGATATTGAAAAGGCCGTATTGGTACATGCGATCAAGAATGCTGATGAAGCCGATATAGAAAGTCTGCAGCAGAATATTTCAGACACCAAACAAAAAATCGAAGCAAATATCAACTCCATCGACGAAAACATCCAGTTCCACAATCTTGTAGCGAAAGCGTCTAAGAATCAATTTTTTGTCATTGTGGTGGAAGCTCTTACAATGGCTGTAAGGCATTTCATGAGCCAGATCGGGCCTGAATCACAAGATTCAAACAACCATGAGCGGTTCAACGAAAGTATTCTGAAATCCAAAAATACGCTCTCCTATCATACGGATATATTGGCAGCAATAATCGCAAAAAATCAGCCCGGTGCCGTTGATTTGATCGAAACGCATCTGCTTGAAGTAAAAGAACGACTGGAGGTATTCGCTGATCAGCCGCATACTGTAGGACCTGACAGGGTTTGAACATAAAAAATCACCTTTTAGGAAAAGGAGGGCAGGATGAAGAAGATCGACATTTTCAACCACATTTTCCCCAAGAAATTTTACGATAAAATGATAGAGGTCGCCCCGAATCTGCCAAATCTGGGCAAGCGGGTTCGGGGGGTACCGGCGCTGGTGGATCTGGAGCTGCGCTTGAAGATGATGGACCTTTTTGAAGATTATGCCCAGATACTCTGTTTGGCGTCTCCACCATTGGAGGTCATAGGCGGACCGGATATTTCACCGGAACTTGCGCAGATAGGCAATGACGGAATGGCCGAATACTGTGCCAAATATCCGGATCGCTTCCCCGGCTTTATCGCCTCGCTGCCGATGAACAACCCGGATGCGGCGGTGGAAGAAACCGACCGCGCTATTAAGGATTTAAATGCCGTCGGTATCCAGTTTTTCACCAATGTTAATGGAAAGCCCCTGGATCTGCCGGAATTCAAGCCTTTGTTTGCCAGGATGGCGGAATACGATCTACCGATCTGGATCCATCCGGCCCGTGGCGCGCGATTTTCAGACTATGCCTCTGAAGATAGCTCCAAATATGAAATCTGGTGGACGTTCGGCTGGCCCTATGAAACCAGCGTTACCATGGCACGTCTTGTGTTCGGCGGTTATTTCGATGAGTTTCCCGATTTGAAAATAATCACCCATCACATGGGCGGTATGATCCCCTATTTCGAAGGCCGCGTCGGGCCGGGATGGGCCCAGCTGGGCAGTCGCACCACGGATGAGGATTACACGGGCGTCCTCAAGCAGCTCAAGAAACCGCATATGGATTATTTCAAGATGTTTCTGGCAGACACAGCCCTTTTCGGCTCGGTGGCGGGAACCATCTGCGGCCTTGACTTTTTCGGCGCAGACAAGGTGCTGTTCGCATCCGACATGCCGTTTGATCCGGAAAAAGGTACTGCTTACATCCGGGAAACCATCAAAATTGTGGAAGAACTGCCCATATCGGATGACGATCGGCAGAAAATATTTGAGGGCAATGCCCGTAAATACCTTAAACTTCGGTGAAAAACTGTTGATTAATCCAACCCCTAAATTGTAAAGGAGGAAATTATGTCCAGGTACTTGAAAAAACTATTTTTTGTCAGTATCGGAACGTTGTTTTTTTCACTTGCTTTCCAGGGAGCTGTGCTGCCTACCCAAAATGCACTGGCAGTCGAACAGCTTTCCCTGGGTACATCGCTTGTGGGCGGCCTGTTTTACAATATCGGGAATCCCATCGCACAGTGCCTTAACGAGAACCTTCCCGAGGTCAACGTGACCGCTGAATTCACCGAAGGATCCGTGGAGAACCTTCGCCTCATCAAAAGGAAAGAAATGCAATTAGCGGTTATTTCACCGATGATAGGATATTTCGCCCGCAAGGGCCTGCGGATGTTCAAGGGCAAACCGGTGGCATTTAAAGTTGTTGCACGCCTGCTGCCCAATGGAAATATCTGGACGACGTTGGCCAAGAACAAGGATATCAAAACCATTTACGATATAAAAGGCCACAAGACGGGAGTCGGCACCGGTGGAATCGGTGTCATGGCGAGGATGCAATTGGCAGCGCATGGGATCAACGTCAAGAAAGATATCAAACCCTACTTTCTGCCGACAGGTGCCCTGGCGGATGCCCTGAAGGACGGCACGGTGGAAGTCTCCTTCCTGACCAAGGAACTGGCCAAGATGGTCACCGCCACCCATGCCATCAGGATTATCCCCTGGCAGGAGAAAAATCTGGACGCATACGTAGGCAAAAACCCCTATTTTGGAAGGTACGTCTATCCTCCCGGAACTTTCAAGGGCATCGATTCTGAGATTTTGACGGTCGATAACGGGATCCAGTTAATTTGCGACGCAAGCATGAGTGATGCCGTGGTTTATAAGCTGGCCAAGTCCATCACCGAACATCTCGACTGTATCACCAAATTTTATGCACCGGCCAAGGTTCTCACCAAAGAGTGGGTTGCTTCCAAATTGGGCAACCCGTTTCATCCTGGGGCAATCAAGTATTTTAAAGACGCAGGATTATGGAAAGAGTAATCAATACACCAGGCTAGATACTTTTCTCAATTGGAATATTGATGACTTTTGGCAAGGTCATCAATATTCCATGTCTGATGGAACCGTAAAAAATCCGGTCCTCAGGACTTTTTGCTAACGGAAACTGAAAAGTGTGATTTTCGGTTTCCTTACAAATCAACGGGTTGCGATGCACCCCATTGATTTGCGTGCCCGCCCATAGGCACGATGATGACTTTTTACAAAGTCATCATATTTGAAGTAAAGGCCAAAGTCTCGAAAGTTTCATATTCTTTTGGGTCAGAGAGTATCTGAGATGTTTTCTTTCTGGAGGGGAAGATGGCGGAGAAAATGCAACCCGAAGAACGCAAATCAAGAATTCGCTCTGTAGTGGGAAAATGGCTGGCCATCGGGTGCTCGGTTTTCGTGCTTTACACCTTGGCCACCCTGTCTATTCAGGCATTGCAGCTATTGAGTCTTTTCCTGGCGTTTTCCCTGGCAGTGGTCTTTGTTCATTATCCCCTCATTTCAAAAAAACCGGAGTCCCTGCCCCTCATCGTCGTGGATCTTCTGCTGGCAGCGCTCAGCTTTTCCTTTGCCATCTATATTTACTTTGATTACTGGGATTTTATCTTTCGAGTTGGGGATCCGACCGGTTGGGATTTGTTTTTCGGTGTTGTCTGTATCGTGCTGATTTTCGAGGCCACCCGCCGCGTCGTGGGGTGGGCCTTGCTCATCATTGGTTTCGGTTTTCTGGCCTATTGTTTTTTAGGACAATATCTGCCCCCACCCTTTTCACACAGGGGCTATGACATTCAACGCATCGCTACCACGCTCTTTATGTCGAAAAACGGGATGTTCGGCATCCCATTGAAGGTGATGACCAATTTCATTTATCCCTTCATCGCTTTTGGGGCCTTTTTCGAGATCTGCGGCGGCACGGAGTTTTTTGTCGATCTGGCCAGTGCCCTTTTTGGTAAACACCGGGGAGGACCGGCCAAGATCGCAGTAGCTGTGAGCGGCATGATGGGAACGGTCTCCGGAAGTGCTGTCGCCAATACCGTGACCACGGGGACCTTGACCATTCCATTGATGAAGCGCATCGGTTTTGAATCCCATGTGGCCGGGGCCGTTGAGGCAACGGCATCTACCGGGGGCCAGCTCATGCCTCCGGTGATGGGGGCGTCCGCTTTTATCATGGCCGAGTATCTGGGCATTGCCTATATCGATGTATGCAAAGCTGCCATCATCCCGGCATTACTTTACTTTTTGGCGATCTACAGCGTGGTTCATTTTTATTCCCTGAAAATCGGAATTCAAGGTCTGCCTGCGAATGAAATCCCCTCAATCAAACTCGTTTTCCGGGACAAATGGATGTTTACGGTTCCCCTCATCATATTAATCGTGATTTTGATTCGCGGTTATTCTCCGAGGATAGCCGTGCTTTACGCCCTGTTGGCCACCGTAGTCGTGAGCTTCTTGAGAAAAGAATCCAGAATGACGCCTTCCAGGATATTTTCGGCCCTGGCAAAATCAGCATTCAACAGCGTCATGGTGTCCTCCGCCTGCGCCATGGCCGGCATCGTTATCGGCGTGGTCCTATTGACAGGCATGAGCGCCAAGATTACGTCTCTTGTGATCACCCTTTCATCCGGATCACTGCTGCTCGCACTTCCAATCGTCATGCTGGCATCGCTTCTTTTCGGCATGGGACTTCCAACAGTGGTTTGTTATGTCCTCCTGGCAACAACGGTCGCACCGTCTTTAATCAATATGGGGGTGTTACCGTTGGCGGCCCATCTTTACATTTTTTATTTCGGGATGCTGTGTATGGTCACACCGCCGGTTTCCTTTGCCGCCTATGCCGGAGCAGCCATTGCCAAGGCGGACCCCATGAAAACAGGCTGGACCGCATGGACCTTCGCCCTGGCCGGTTTCATGCTGCCTTATATGTTTGTTTACGACAATTCACTGCTGTTGATGGGAAGCTCCGGCAAAATCATACTTTCCGTATTCACTGCCTCGGTGGGCATCATTTGCCTGGGCAGCGCCATCGTCGGCTACCTGCAAAAAGCAACATCATGGTACGAGCGCATCCTGCTTTTTGCTGCGGCGCTCTTTCTCATTAAACCGGGATTGACAAGCGATATAGCCGGGCTGCTCTGCATTGCACTGACACTGACTTTTCAATTTCGCAGATCTAAGATCAAAGCCCCCGACCCGGCAACGATCTCCTGAACCGCAAACCATTCGGGACTGTGAGGTTCAGGGTTCTGTCCGATTTGAACCGCTGAACCCTCGTAATAAATAACTGGCCTGGATAAACCAAGTATATTAGGAGGTAATTATGCCACCTGTCATTGATGAAGACAAATGTAACGCCTGCGGAATCTGTGACCAGCATTGCCCTTTGGATGTGCTTTATCTGGTGGACGGAAAGGTGCAGGTGCGCTACCCGTATGAATGCTGGCACTGCGGGGCCTGCCGCCAGGATTGCCCAACCGGGGCTATAGAAATTGAATTCCTGCCAATTATGTTGGGCGTCTGACGCGAGTATGAAGTGAACGCAGTCTGAGACATGCCGAATCGCAACGAAAGGAGTCTGCAATGAATGCACCCAACGATTACCGCATTGATACCGATCTGGCCGTCATCGGCGGAGGAACTGCCGGGCTCAACTCCGCCATGGCTGCTGCGGAAAGAGGCCTCAAGGTTCTGGTCGTCGATAAAGCCAATATCAATCGCAGCGGTGCCATTGCCGGCGGCATCGACCATTTCCAGACCTACCTCGAAACCGGCGAAGCGTGGGACACCAGGGAAAGCTGGCTCAAATATGCCGGGCGGGTCGCCCGGGGCGCCACCAATCTGAAGATTCATGAAGCCGTATTTTGTGAAGAAAGAACGGCTGCCATCGAAAGGGTGGAACGCATCGGAATACCGCTTCGCAATCCGTCCACCGGTGAATTTTTCAGAACCCAGGCCATGGGCCAGCCGGGTCCGTACTCGATTAATTTCAACGGCAAAAAACTAAAACTCAAAATGGCAAGAGAAGTACGCAGGCTCAAATGCAAGGTGTTGAACCGGGTTCAGGTCTCCAATCTATTTCTGCACGATGGGGAACTGGCCGGCTTTACCGGCTTTGATATCCGTACGGGAGACTTCTATCAGGTGCGGGCTAAGGCCATCATTATTTCAACCGGCAACACCAATCGCATGTTCAAATCCCAAACCGGAAATCCCTTCAATCTCTGGTACTGCCCGGCCTGTACCGGGGATTTACATCGCCAGGCCTTTGATGCCGGGGTTGAATTGGCCAACATGGAATATATCCGCATGACCATTGTCCCCAAGGGCTTCAGCGCACCCGGATTTAACGCCTTTTTCGGGATGGGCTCCCGCCTGGTAAATTCCCTGGGCGAACCCTTTATGGAGCGCTATCACCCCATGGCCGAGGGAGCGCCGCGTAATATCATGGTCTGGTCCACCATCCAGGAATTGAAGGAAGGGCGCGGCCCCATCTACGTGGATTGCCGGCATTTGAGTCAAAAAGACATGGAACACTTGTTTGCCACCTTGGGTTATGACAAAGACACCCTGCCTGATTTTTTTGTGAAAAAAGGGTATAATCTGGGAGGGACCATGATTGAAATGACGGTATCCGAACCCATGCAGGCCCGTCCCGGAGAACAATGTGGCAGCGGAATCAAGATTGATGAGACTTGCGCTTCCAATATTCCCGGTATATTTGCCGCCGGAGATTCGGCAGACCAGATGGGATGCCTCCACATGTGTGTCGCCGGCGGTTATGCTGCCGGAAAGAATGCTGCCGACTATGCAGCCAAGGTAAACGCGCTGCGTCCCATGGATGCAGGTAAAATGGCCGATGAAAAGGCACGCATTTTCAGACCACTTGAAAAAAAATCGGGCATGCCGTATTGGGAGTTTGAAGACATTGTTCGGTACATTACCACCGATCATTTTGGCCCGGTAAAGACCGAAAAAAGCCTCACAACGGCGTTAACGAAACTGGACCGCCTGGATGCCGCCCGGGAAGATCTGAAGGCCGACAATCTACACGAGTTGATGCGCGTTCACGAAGCCACGAACATTCAGCAGGTGGCCAAGATCACTGCAACGACGGCGCTGGCCCGCAAGGAATCGCGCTTTCCGCCCTATCATTACCGCGCGGATTTCCCGGAAACCGATGATGCAAACTTCTGCGGTCTGATGGTTGCAAGAAAAGGAACAGAGGGTGAAGTGACGACGCGGTTTGAACCATTGTCGTATGAAGACTGATGACTTCGAAAAAGTCATCACTTTTAAACAACAAAACAAATGAGCCGATTTCAAAATGTTCAATTTTGAACCGGACCACGGGATGTTTTGAAATTGACTAAAATAAAATTACCAGAGGGTATGTAACATGGAAACGAAAAATTTGGCCGCAGGAAAACGAATCCTTATCGTAGACGACGAGCCTGACATCCTGGACACTCTTGCGGATCTATTATCCGAATCCACCGTAATCAGAGCATCGAGATTCGAGGCGGCCAAAGAGCTATTAGAAAACGAGCAATTTGATCTAGCCATATTGGATATCATGGGTGTTGACGGTTACAAACTGTTGGAGATTGCCGGTCAGCAAAATATCATCGCTCTCATGTTGACCGCCCATGCCATGAGCCCGGAGGATACCGTCAAGTCGTTCAAAAAGGGCGCGGCCTATTTTGTTCCCAAGGACGAAATGGCCAACATCAAAACCTATTTGAATGACATCCTGGAGGCCCACCAAAAGAAAAAAAATCCGTGGCTGCGGTGGCTCGAACGCTTTTCGCCGTATTACAACCAACGTTTCGGTTCCGATTGGCAGAATATGGATAAAGAGTTTTGGGAGAAGTACATTGAAAAGTATTCGAACTGGTAGAACCCGCCTCAAATAATGACGCACTATTGATCGCATCTTCCATGATACCACCACTGCCAGCCGCCTATAGGCAAAGAAGGGGTGCTTTGGCACCCCTTGATTTGTACCATCAAAATTCAGAACTATTGATCAAACATCCAGCTCAAAGACCTTTTTGGGCGTCTTGTGTAGGCACTCACTGACACCGGTTTCCGTGACCAAATAATTATCACACACCCAGGCATACACCGTATCGGTGGCGACTATGGGATGAAGGGTAATATTCATGTTGGCGGCCAGCTTCATGGATTCGTCATCCCGGATGGCGGGCCTTTCCACCAGGTCGTATCCCTGCCCGTGGCCGTACAGCCTCTTTTCTTCGGGGAAGCCCTTGCTTCTCAGAAACGCGTTGTTGGCTGCAACCAGATCCTTGGGGTCGGCTCCGGGTTTCATCAAGTCCAGTGTGACTTTCTGCGCCTCTATGGCAATCTCTACGTTTTTCAATAACGCATCCGACGCCTTGCCAAGGACGGCGTTGCGGGAAAGTTCCGTGTACAGACCGCCCGGACCGCTGACTTCGATCATCAGGGTAAACTGATCGCCGGCCTGTATCTGCCGGTTCGCGAAATGGCGTTTCAGCATCATGCAGGGTGTTCCCATGGGAGCGGATCCGGCCATGATCAACTGCTCTTCACTGCCCAGGTTCTGAACCGTATGTTGAACCATTGACATGATTTCATAGTCCCGCATCCCGGGTTTGAGGGCCTGCAGGGCCTCTTCAAAGGCAACGTCCTGCAATGCTGCCGTCCGCTTAATAAGCCCTATTTCTTCTTCGCTCTTAATGGCCTTGATGTTGTCCACCAGATCGGTGGCATCGACAAACACGGCGGACGTGAGATGGGAGGTAACATAATGATGGGTTGCGGCGTTGATCTGGCCTAATCCCACAAACCCGATTGTGCAGTCTTTCATGGGTTTCAGCTCATCCACAACGAATTCCGCATCGAAAGTCTTGGTATAATGCAGCGAGGCAAAAAAAGGCGCGGTGATTCGGTTCTTAACACCTCTGAAGGCCCAATCCTGAGCACTCAGGTCAGTCAGCGCACTTTCAGGATTTTTTCGGGGTCCGCAGGCGATGGTCGTCATATCGTCGTCTCGCGGAAAAATGACGGTTATCGGATACCCATGGAAGGCCGGCACATCCGTAAACCACTTCACATATCCCCCTAAAAACTGATTCGTATTCTGCATAATAAGGAAATCGATGCCTTTGTCTGACATGGCATGTCGAACCGCCTTCCAACGCCTTTCCAGTTCCTGTGTCGAAATCGGGTTACAGGTCCTCTCGCTTGCACTATCCATAATCAAAGTCTCCTCAATGTGATTTTCCGTTATCAAGCCATCTCATCATTTTAATACAAAAAAACCATCATGAATGTAAACGAATAACTATATAGAAATGAACCAATTTCAAATTCAATTGGTAAATACTGGACCAACGAGATGAAGCCCGCGAATGTTCTTCAAAATCTGGCTGAAACCGTGAATGATCGTCAATAGTGAGCACACGCTCATGACGTGCTGCTTCGGAAACGCACCCATGTCCGGAATATGTTTGTGGATGGCTAGATACGTTTGAATCTGGTGGATGATCTGGCACGGTCTGAAAAAAGTTTGGAACAGGTGGGGCAGTATCTGTGATGTTCCTTGACATCCACATGGGGTCTTGCAAGATCGGAAACATGTGTCAGGAAACGCTCTGAAGCAAAATACCGATTGCATGCCTCGCAGCGAACAAGGTGGTGGATACCGATAATTTCTTCACGGATGGACAGGGTGCGAATTCCATCCCGGTCCTCCATGTGGATCGTGTGTGTGGGACAGATATTGGCGCATGTACCGCATCCGATGCAAAGGGCTTCTGTCGGCGTGACGAGACTTCTTCCCTCCCGCTTTTCCATCTGGAGGGCCCCGGCGCCAACCACCTCCTTGCACACCCTGATGCAAAGTCTGCAACGGAGGCACCCGTCGGGTATGGGTCCGGTGGCAATGTTGTATTCCTTTGCGATCTTAAGCAGGATTTCAGCTTGGGGTGCCCGGGCAAAGAGGTTCCGCATGGCCCCTTCCCGTGCCTTTTGGACCAGTGGGCTCTCTGTCTTGAGTTCCAATCCTTCCCTGGCCTTGAGTATACAGGAGAGCATGACCCTTGGCTTATCGGTCTTGCCCTTCACTTCCACAGCACAGAGTTTGCAGGCGCCTATGGGCCTGAGGGCCTTGTGGTAGCAGAGGGTTGGAACCCCGATGCCGTTCAGCCTCAAGACCTCCAGGACGGTCATCCCCTCCTCGGCCTCGTAATGATTTTCATTGATGGTGATGCTGGTCTTTTTCAAGTCCTGGTGTCCTCCGATTAGTCCTTGCCGGCGTCATGCAGGTCTGCCAGATAATCCTCCAGATACCGGAGTTCCGTACTCAGGCTGCCCAGGTAGTGATGCAGGAGGTCGCAAATATAGATCACACCCACAATCTCCCGCCCTTCAAAGATGGGCAGATGCCTGATGTCGGCCTGGACCATGAGGCCGATGGTCTTCTCAACGTCATCATCCGATTTCCCCACGATCAGCTTGTTGGTCATGGCATCTTTCAGGAGGATTTGATTGAAGGGCCGCTTATCGCATCGAATGTAGGCCAGCACGACATCCCGTTCGGTAAAAATACCCACAGGCCGATCATCTTCAGTGACAATCAGGGCACTCAGATGCTTTTCCGACAGGAGGCTGATGGCCTCTTCAGCGTTCTGGGAGCTTTCAATGAAAAAAAATGCCCTGTTTGTCTCGTTCAGGATCTCTTGGAGTCTCATCGTCTTCCTCTCTTTTCCAAATCCCTATCAAGAAAGCGCTTCTCCGATTTCAGGATGCCGGAGACCGGCGCCATGGACGCTACCCCTCCAGAGAGCGGAGGCAATCCTGGGGAAATCGGTGGGTCCCCTCTTCGTCCAAAGTGACCTCAATAAGCGCATCGATGTCATTCTTGGCCGTGTCGGGGTCGGTAACAATACCATGGGCACCGATGAAGTTGTCCATGAACGGCTGCCAGCTCTCGTCGAGAGATTTCCTGAACACTTCTACCCTCTGGCCTCTACGAAACGTCATTTGATTTCTCCTTCTGATTTCAGGCGATCGGCGGCATATTCTCGCCGTGTTTTTTTGCTGCTGCTTTTCTGGCGCATGCCATACAGAGATTCCCGTCCCTGATCGTTGCGCCTATGCCTTCCGTTTTCCGCTTTATGAAATCATGGTACCTGGCCGGCCCCAGCGGGCTCCCACAATCGTCGCAGAATTCAAGTTCAAGACGGTTCAACACGGTGCCGCAAAGGCTCAGAATTCTCTCGCCCTCCTTGTCTTCCATGCGCATGGCGCCGGTGGGACAGTTTGCGGCGCATGCCCCGCAAAGGATACATCTCTCCGCGGCAACCCTGAAGTCCGTGCGTCCTGGTTTATCAAAATCCAGATACCCCATCTGGAGGGCGTCCACGCCCATCTTGTCGCGGCAGATATCCACACAGGCACCACATCGAACGCAGATATCACATCTCAGGCAGCGACTTGCTTCTTCTCTCACGCCTTTTTCCAAAAGGCCCAGTTCCACCTGCTGAAAGGTAACGCGTCTCCGATCGTTCCCCAGCATGGACATTTGAGGCCTGTCAAGGCTCATCTTTGTGGTGGCGGGAACCTCCAGGCAGCCCAGATGTTGTCGACGTACCGGAACGGAGAGCATCTTAGGCTGGGGAATGCCCTCAAAATACCTGTCAATGGCCTCCGCCGCCCGTTTTCCGCCTCCTATAGCCTCAACGACCGTTGCCGGGCCGGAGACGACGTCCCCAGCGGCAAAGAAACCATCCATCGCGGTCATCATGCTGGCTTGGTCCACCCGAATCGTTTGACGTCGCGTCCACTGCAGGTCATCCAGGGATTCAAAACCGGTCCTGTCAATGGTTTGCCCGATAGCTGAAATCACGGCATCCACTTCCATGGAGAAGTCGCTGCCTTTGACGACGACCGGCCTTCTTCTCCCGCTTTCATCGACCTTTCCCATCTCCGTCCTGAGGCAGTGAAGTGCGTTTACCCTGTTGTCCCGGCCCAGAATCTCCAGAGGGGTTGTCAGAAAACTGAATTTCACACCCTCTTCTTCCGCCTGCTGGACCTCTTCTTCATTGGCGGGCATGTCGGACCGCCTCCTGCGGTAGACGACGGTGACCTCATCGCACCCCAGTCGAATGCAGCTTCTGGCTGCATCCATGGCAACGTTTCCGCCTCCAATAACGGCTACTCTTCTTCCGGGCATATGATGTTCGCCCAATGCAATCCGCTTCAGAAAATCAATGGCATCCCGGACCTGAGGGAAGTCGTCCTCTCCTGGAATGCGCATTTTTGAGGACCCATGGGCACCCACGGCAATGAAAAAGACCTTGAATCCCTCATTTTTCAGTTCATCAAGGGTGATGTCTCTCCCCAGGTGAGTGTTGTAGCGTATTTCCACCCCAAGGTCCTCTATCATGGCCACTTCCCGGTCAATGACTTCACGGGGAAGTCTGTACCGGGGTATCCCCACCATCATCATCCCCCCTGCCATGGGGAGGGACTCGATCATGGTGATTCGGTAACCTTTGAGAGCCAGGTAGTAGGCGGTCGTCAGTCCTCCGGGACCGGCCCCGATGATACAGACTTTACGCCCATTGTCCGGAGCTTTTTCGGGGTTTCTGTAATGCCCCTCCGACATGGCCCTCTCGGCCGCAAATCCCTTGAGGTCCTTGATGGCAATGGGTTCATCGATGCGGCCCCGAACACACATGAATTCGCAGGGATGTGTGCAGACCAGGCCGCAAATCCAGGGAAAGGGGTTGTCTTTTCGAATCAATTCAACGGCTTCATCGTCAAGACCCTGCCCGATCAGGGTGACATAGCCCGGGACATCAATGCCCGACGGACAGGCCATCTGGCAAGGGGCGGGGCTCAACGCGATACAGTCACCGAGAGGACAATTGCGTGTTTCCAGGTGGCTCAGAAATACTTCCCGATGCGCCTTAAGTTCCGACAGGAGCATCTGACCGATTTCAACGCAGGTCTGGTTTTCCTCTTCCCCGGCCAGCCGTTTTGAAAGCACCTCTATGGCCGGGAAGTGATCCGGTCCACCACGACCGGAGGCAAGGTCCTTCATGAGTCTCAGGATATCCTCGGCCCACTGCCTGCCACGGGCCAGAGATATGCGGCCCCGGGCAAGAATATCGGAAAGTCTTCTTACATTATCTGCCACCGGGCAGTTATTCTTATCCATAGCAAACATCCTGGTCCAGAGGGCTGGCTTTCGTTATCCCAAGAGAGGAATACTTTGTTGAAATTTCTAAAGCTCAATAAACCCTTGCTTGAAAAGTCATTAAGATGAGGCTAGTCCAAGGCCGCCACGGCCTTTGCATACCGCTCCCGGCGGATCGCCGGAATCTCGTTCGACTCTCCAAAATGGAGACAGCTTGTGGTGCAAATGGTCACACAGGCCGGTTTGAGCCCGCGGTCCACGCGATCCATACAATAATCGCACTTCACCGCTTTCCCCAATTCCGGGTCCCACTGGGGAGCCCCCCATGGACATGCGGACATGCAGGTCTTGCACCCCACACAGAGATCGTGATCGATAAACACGATGCCGTCCTTGGCACGCTTCTGCATGGCCCCTGTGGGGCAGGCAGCTACACACCACGGGTCTTCGCAGTGAAAACAGGGCATAAAGATATAGGCCGCCTTGGGAACACTGTCAACCAGTCTGGGTCCGATGGTCAGGATCTGGCAAACCTTCGGGCCCACAGGCAAATTTTTGTTGCTCTTGCAGATAACTTCACAACTGTGGCATCCAATGCATTTCTTGGCATCTTGAAACAGGTAGTATTTGCTCATCGTTTTCCTCCGGAATCGCAACATAGAATATTAGGCAGGCTTCACGGTGACTAAGGTCTCGTGAAGGGCGGGGCTCCCGCCGATCATATCCGAAATATTTTCCTGCAACAGGGCATCGGATATCCCTTTGTTAAAGGCGCGCGTCCCCCTCTCTCCCTGATGACCAAAGCCGTGCAGCATAAATACGACCTCGGGGTGAATCAGGTCCGTCACATAGGCCTTGATATTCCCGGAAGCCCTGCTGGATGCAACCGTTACCAGGCTCCCGTCTGAAATTCCCAGGTTCGCTGCCTGGCTGGAATTGATCCAGAGCTTGTTCTCAGACACGATTTCGTTCAGATAGGGATTGTTTTGCGTTGATACATGGGTGTGCAAGGCACATCTCCCCACCACAAGCCTGAACTCGTTCTTGGGAGGTGATGGGAAATGTTCATAGGCGGGGAAAGACTCGAACCCGGCATTTTCCAACAGGGAAGACACGAATTCTATCTTACCGGAAGGCGTCTTCAATTTGATTCCGTCATTCCTGTCCCAGAAAATCTGTTTGTCCGTATAGGCCACAAAACCCTTCTTTTCAAAGTCCTCGAAACAGAACCCTGTCCCTTCCAACTGCCACTTCACGAGATCTTCTATGGTATTGTAGGGGAAATAGTCACCAATACCCAACCGTTCACCGAGTTGTTTCAGGATAATGGCGCCGTGCCTGGTGTCGTAACGGGGGGTGACGACCTGCCGTCTCAGGAACATCTGCGGTTTCAGACCGTTGGCCTGTCTGGGGCAGTCGGTGCGTTCAAGGAACATGGACTCCGGCAGGATCACGTCCGAATACCAGGCGATGTCGCTGTAATTGATCTCAATGGAAACGACCAGATCCAGTTTTTTCAGGGCCTCTAGGGTCAGGCTGTTATCCGGGATGGACATGAGCGGGTCAAAGCGGTAGACAATTAAGGCCTTGATAGGATAGGGATCTTCATTCAAGATGGCTGCAGGGAGCATTTGTCCCAGACCGTGGTTGGGGTCCGGCAAGGGAAAATCGGGGGTCCCCACCTTGTCAAAGCGCACGGCCTCGATCTTGGGAAATTTCTGTTCCGTCAATTTGCGAGCCGGTTTGCCGCCGACTTCGCCCGGGCCCTTTTTGAAAAAGAAACCGCCTTTCGACTCGATGCTCCCCATCAGTGTATTCAGGATCATAATGGAGCGTCTCAGATAGATCTCATTTGAATTGTTGGCCCCGCGATACCCGAAGTGAAAGAGGACAGAGGGTTTGTCTTTGGCCAATTCCCGGGCCAGTGTAATCATTTCCTGTGCCGGGATGCCGGTTTCTTCCTCGGCCCATTCAGGAGTGTAGGGCTGGACAAAAGCCTGGAGTTCCTGAAAGCCCTTTACCCAGCGGTCCACATAGGGTTTGTCATACAGCCTTTCCTTGATGATGACGTGCATGAGGGCGTAGTTCAGGGCCAGGTCGGTCCCGGGCCGAATCATCCAGTAACGATGAGCCTTGGTTGCCGTGACGGTGACCCTCGGGTCAATGTAGGTCAGCTTTGCCCCCTTATCCAGGGCCTTCATGACGCTTCGGGTCGGCTTGACTTCAATGGATTCCATAATATTTCGCCCATAGAGGACGATGTGCTTGGAGTTCCCCATATCCACGCCCATCTGGGAATCGGTATAGCCGAAAAGCGATCGGCATGCGGTATTCACGGAACCCTTGCACAAGGCGTCGTGGGTGAAATGGTTGGGGGACCCTATGGCCTTCAGGAAGGTCTTGCTCACATGGGTGGACTGTTGCGTCCTCTCGCCCAGCACGACGCTTTGCCCGCCATATTTCTTGATGATCTTTTTCATCTTGTCCGCAACGTAATCGAGGGCCTCGTCCCAGGTGGCCCGTTTCCATTTGCCGGATCCCCTCGGTCCCGTCCTGATCATAGGCGTCTGGACGCGTTCCTGGTCCTTCAGGAGAGACATGCCGGCTGAACCCCTCGGGCAGAGGGCGCCATCAATGCCGGCCACGTGAGGATTTCCTTCGATCCATTTGACATCGTCATTTTCCTCAATGACCCTTATGGGACACCGGACCGAGCACATAAAACAGTTACTGTAGACTTCTCTCTCCATAATCTTCCTCCAGTTCCTCCAGCAAAATTAGAATGACTTCACAAAGTCCTTGCCGCACCCATGGACAGGTGCGCAGATCGCAAATCAAAGCGCGTCATTTTCACAAAAGCAATAATCATACCACGCTGTCGTACCAAAGGGACAAGGATTCCCTTCAGTCTCATACTTATCATTTGGTAACGTTCAAGAGTGTTCGCATGCGCTAAGGTGTTGAATAAAATACGATCTCTTTCTATGGTTAGAGTTTGCCAACCAGAACCAAGAGAAAAAGATCGTTATCGAACAAGAGATATATATAACACTTCAATACAATCTTGCAACCGGTAAATGGGCCTTGCTGAAATCATCCATAAACCGAAAGAACTCCAAGATCCTCTGATGCTCAAGATTTTGGAAGATATTTTAAGCCGTTATGATGATCTCATATCCGATATAAAAGGAATATCGGAAGCAGCACTTCCCTTTCAATAGCAACTGATTTGTAAATGGACCTTCCGGAACCCGCACCGATCATGATATTATTTGAGAGCCTTGGAGCTGTACCCCCTTTTTCCACCTCTTGGCTTGGCCCAATGCTAACCCGGCAAACCAAAAGTCCAACTTCAAGCGATTCCTTTACTTTTTTCTTGACAAGCCGAATTCTATTTTAGAAACTGTATTTCTAATATGAAACTGGGTGCCCAATGATCGTTAAAGCCGTTGATCGAATTACCCGTATTCTAAAAGCAGTCGGCGAGTCCAGGAATGGGCTGACCAACGCCGACTTGGCGGAGACGCTCGACCTCCCCAAAAGCACCTTGTCCAAAATTCTGGGAAGTCTGACCTCATACGATTGGCTCGCCATGGCCCCCTCCTCGAAGCGATATCAACTGGGGCCTTTAAACCTGTCCATGGGGGGACGCTATTTGGACAATCTCGATTTGGTCAGGATGGGCCAGCGGTTTTTGAGGAAGCTAAACGAGGAGACTGAGGAAACCACCGCCATGGAAATCCCCAATGGATTGGAAGTGGTTATGGTGGCCAAAATACTGGCCGGCCACGCCAGGATTCGAAATGAGACAATTTCGGGCGAGGTCGAGCGGTTAGCCGAACTTGGCCAACGCGCTCCGCTGTATGCCACCGCCGCCGGCAAATGCATTCTGGCCTATCGGACAAAGACCGAGATTGAACAGTATATGAAGTCCGTCCAATTCGTCCCTTTCACTTCCAACACGATCACCGAAACCGAACGCCTGTGGCGCGAAATAAAGAAAATCCGTGAAGAGGCGTTGGCCTACAACTTCCGGGAACTCAATCCCCATACCATCGCTGTCGCCGCGCCCGTTTTCGACTTATATAAAAGAGTCATTGCCGCTTTGGCAGTTATCACGCCCGATTTTAATTTTGATGACAACAAGAGAAGACACATCGAAGAGGCGACCCGCAGGGAGTCCGCCGAATTTTCAAAGATGCTAGGCTATCAGGAGAGATGAGACCGCTTACACCGTCTGCTCCTTAACGGTTAGAGGATGAAGACTTAAGGATTCGGAAAATGGCCTGTATGTCGCGTTTGGAATACAAGAGACGACCTGCCGACTCGGAACGGGACATGGGCCTGTTATTGAGGTTGAAACGGCCGATAATAGGGCACCTAACAAAAAACAGGAGGTTTTGAGATGAAAAAAATGAGTTATGTTTGTGTGGTCGTATCCATAGTCTTAATGGGTCTGTTGTTCCTTCCTCTAAGCGGAACCGCCTCAGCTAAGGAGATCAAGTTGTACTGGGCTTCATTTTTACCCAAGAACATACCCGAAACCAAGGATTTTCAGACCCTGTTTGTGGACAAGGTAAACGAGCGCGCCAAGGGCAAACTGAAGATCATCTATCGTGGCGGGCCGGAAGCGATCCCCCCCACGGATCTGGGTAACGCCACGCAGAAGGGCATCATAGACATGTGCAGCACCACGGTGGGTTGGTATGAGTCTGTCGTGCCTGGCGTCGGTGCGTTAATGCTGAGTGACTACACGCCCCAGGAGGAACGGGCCAACAAAGCCTTCATGGACTATGTCGAAAAGCTTCATGCGGATCACGGCCTCTATTGGCTGGGTCGCTCAGCCCCCACCAAGAATAATTTCTTTTATATTTTCCTGAACAAAAAGGTGGAGAAACCCGAAGATTTCAAAAAGATGATGCTTGGCGTCGCCACAGCCGCTCGAGCGGCGGCCAAGGCATGGGGCGCTACCATCACCCCGGTAAAAATATCCGATTACTTTACGGCCATGGAGCGCAAAATGGTGGACGGCATTCCCGGTTGTCCCATTACCACCTGGGTCGCCCTAGGCTGCCAGGAAGTTACCAAATACGTTCTGGACTACCAATTTTACCAAGGTACGGCCACAGCGCTCATGAACTTGAAGTCCTGGAACAAGCTTCCGGATGACCTGAAAAAACTTATGTACGACACCATGGGTGAATTTTACGCGGCCAGAATGGACGCGGCCGCCAGGCGCGTTGAGGGCGCCGAGAAAAAAATGAAGGATATGGGCATCGAATTCTACAAGTTCAAGAACCCCAAGGACGGCGAATGGTTGATGAAGACGACTTACGATGCCGGCTGGAAATATCAGCATGACCGGTTTCCCGAGGTAACGGATCAGTTGGAAAAGTTTCTCAGAAAGCAGTAACTAAGCGGATGGTCCCGCGCGAATCGCATCGGCCTCTCCAGAACGATCGCGCGGGGCAATTCCTGAAAACCTGGCAGAAGCCCCGATTTGCTTTTGTATTTCAACATTCCTGAGCCTGAATGTTTCGAGACATGAAAAAATCATCCACGTTTGCTCAAAGGATAGTGGCTGTCTACAACGGCATCATGAATTTATTTGTGATCTTCGCCGGCATCTTGCTAAGTTTTGCCGCTTTGAGCGTAGCTGCGGGAATCGCCACACGGTATTTCTTCAGTTATCCCCTCCCCTGGGTGACGGAAATTGCCGAGTTCAGTCTGCTCTATCTCCCTTTTCTGCTTGGCGCCTGGGTCCTGAAAAAGGACTCTCATGTCAAAATGGACATTATTATAAATCTGTTCCCCCCCAAAGTACAGAAGGTCGTCAATACCATCACATCAATCATATGTGCGCTGATTTGCCTGGTTCTGGCCGTTTTCGCCGCCAAGGTGACGTACGATCAATACCTGTCGAAGGCCTTTACTTATACAATCCTGGAAATTCCCAAGTGGATTTTGACGATCATTATTTTTCTCGGGAGTCTAATGCTCATCATAGAATTTTCCCGTAAAGCTTATGGGTACATCAAGCTTGTGAATCTTCCCGAAGGGCAAAACCATCTCGCACCCTCCCCTAAACATTGAGACGCACGGTGATCTGACATGAGTTGGGAACTACCACTTATTCTTATTTTCGGCGGCATGCTTTTCATGATGGCCACGGGGATACCCATCGCCTTTGCATTCCTCACCGTGGTGCTGATCGGAGCCTATGCGCTTTTAGGGGGACTGGTCGGTCTCGAGCAGGTGATTCTGAGCATCACGTCGACGATGACAACGTTTACCTTGCTCCCCATTCCATTATTCATTCTCATGGGAGATCTGATGGTCCAATCCGGCATCGGCATGAAAGTGATCGATGTCCTGAACAAATGGCTGGGCAAGGTGCCCGGACGGCTGGGTTTGCTCTCGGTCCTGTCCGGGACGCTGCTGGCCACCCTTACCGGGGCCAGCATGGCCAGCACCGCCACCCTGGGATCCGTCTTGGTTCCAGAAATGAAAAAAAGAGGCTATTCGAATTTCATGACCATCGGGCCCATCCTCGGTAGCGGCGGCCTGGCCATCATGATTCCGCCCAGTTCCTTGGCCATCATATTGGGGGCGATCGGCGAAATCTCCATCGGCAGCATTCTGGTGGCCATCATCGTGCCTGGCGTGCTTATGGGCCTGTTTTACTGCGCATTCATCATTATTGCCTGTCTCATCAATCCCTCGATGGCGCCATCGTACGACGTCGCACCCACGCCTTTTCTCGTGAAAGTGGTGGAGTTCCTCCGATACGTGTTGCCCACCGGCATCATCATTTTTCTGGTGATCGGCCTGATCTTTTTCGGGGTGGCCAGTCCGTCCGAGTCGGCGGCCAGCGGGGTGGTCGGCATGCTGATATTGCTGGTTTATTACGGCCGATTCAAATGGACCGTGCTCAGGGAATCTTTGAGGGACACCTTGAAAATAACCGGCATGGTTTTCATGATCATCGCCGGCTCGCAGGTTTACAGCCAGATACTCGCTTTCAGCGGGGCGACCCAGGGTTTGATCGAATACTCGACGCAACTAAACCTCCCGCCGATCATGATCGTGATGCTGATGCAGGTGGTGATCCTGATCATGGGCTGTTTCATGGACCCGGTGGGCATCATGTTGATAACCCTGCCCATCTTCATGCCGGTCATTCGGAGTCTGGGGTTAAGCGACGTCTGGTTTGCGGCCATCATGCTCCTGAACATCGAAATGGCCATGATCACCCCGCCGTTCGGAATGTGCCTGTTTATCATGAAAGGCGTCGTGGGGGAGGGTGCGAGCATGTTGGAAATTTACAAAGCCGGTGCGGCGTTTGTAGGGCTTCAGGTCCTCATTATGGCGATTATGCTTGTCTATCCGCCGGTGGTGCTCTGGCTGCCTTCCGCGATGTAGCCGGGACGACGATGGAGGAGATCGATACGGAAAAGAAAAATTCAGCCCGTTTCAAATTGTTGAGCTATGACGCCGTTGATGGGTCCGCCCGGGCGGGCCTGCTGGTGGATGGCCAAGTCTACGATTTAGCCATGACAATGAAAGCTGCTGGCTGGAAACACGACTTTCAACCTGATTCGGTCATTTCCGTACTTCACGACTGGAATTTGGCCCGGCCGCAAATCGACCTGGCCGTGGAATCCATTTTATCCGCACGGGCTAATTTCGAAAAAATACGGCGCCCGCTTGCGGAGGTGAAAATCCGCGCACCGACTCTCTACCCCGGCGTGCTTTACTGCGCGGGGGCGAACTACCGGGACCACCTCTTGGAAATGACCGGCAAATCCGCGGGCAAGAAGGACAGACAGCCTTTCTTTTTCCTCAAGACGGTGGCGGGGACCATTATCGGCCCGGGGGAGGCGGTTCGCCTACCCTCCTATTCGTCCAAAGTCGATTGGGAAGCGGAGATTGCTCTTGTGGTCGGGCGGGCCGGAAAAAATATTCCAGCCGAGCGGGCGATGGATTACGTGGCCGGGTTTACAATTCTGAACGATCTGTCGGCGCGGGATTTGACCAAACGGGACGACGTGCCTTTCGTGTTCGACTGGATCGGCCAGAAATGTTTCGACACCGCCGCGCCCATGGGGCCTTGGATAACGCCGACAGATGCGATTCCAGACCCGAATGACATGGCCATCCGGCTTTGGGTGAACGGTGAGTTGAAACAAAATTCGAACAGCGGCCAACAGATCTTTTCGTTCAACGAACAAATCGCCTATCTCAGTCATCACGTGACCCTGTTTCCGGGAGACGTCATCGCCACAGGAACACCGGCCGGCGTGGGCATGGCCAAGGGCGAATTTCTGAAGCCCGGGGATCAAATCAAGATTGAAGTCGAAGGACTGGGGGTGCTGGTCAATCCCGTGGTCGCTGATAACGAAGAGTGACTACTGATATTCCAAGGAGAAACCCAAACAAACATGTCGTCTCTGTGAAAGATGGGATCCATCTTAACAAGGTGATATGCCTGTTACAAAAAAAAGGAGAAATGAAAAATGGTTGATTACGGAACCAAATATGACCGCTTGTATGTGACGATCGTTACCCCGTATAGGGACGGTTCATTAGAGGTCGATGAAGCGCAACTGCGGACGTTCCTGCAGTACTTTTTGACGCAAAAGTTCCTGGACGCCGGCGTCGGCATAATCATCAATCCCGAGGCGGGTGAAGTTTTTTACCTGAGCCGTGAAGAGAAGCTCCGGAACGTCAAAATTGCTCTGGAAGAAGTGAAAGGCCGGGTGCCGGTTTTCGCGGGGGTGAGTTCACCCACGACGGCCGCGACGCTCCTGGAAGCCCAAGACGCAATAAAGGCCGGTGCAGACGGCATCTTTACCATGCCGGCGATCGGCGCCTTGGACGTAACCACTGCTTGGAATTCCACGAAATATCCGGAGGTTTGGCTGGAACTGATCAAGGCGGTCGCCAAGACCATCGGAGACAAACCGATCATCGCCCATCCGGTGGGAACGCTGAGCGTCCAGTACGGGGAAGGGTTGCCAGTCGAGGTCGCGGTCCAGACATGCAAGGAAGTCCCGACCGTTGTCGGCTGGAAAATGACTTATAATTACACCGGTTTCCGGATTGTTTCGCGCGCCCTCAGGCGGCTCGATCATCACGTGGCTATCTTGGGCGCGCCAAGTGTCAATTTTCATGAAAACATGGCCAACGACGCCTTTGACGGCACGGTCACCGGCTCCTGGAACTACTCTCCAGAACCGATGCTGGAACACATTCTGGCCTGGCGTCGCGGAGATTGGAAAGGGGCGCTCAAGATCTGGCAGAACGGCCTGGCCGAGCTTCAAGAATACGTGTATTCCGATTTCGCTCGGCTGCACATCAAATACAAAACTGCCACGTGGCTGCGAGGATTCATTTCCAATCCTTACATGCGGCCGCCGCTTCCCAAGCCCCGAAAGGCCGAGGTTGAAACCTTGATCGGCTTGTTGAAGAACGGGGGTATGAGCGTCATAGACGACGCCGCGGTCAAAAAAGTCACAGATGCGTTGCCCCTGTAATTGATAAAATCCTATTCATGCTTCCCCGACAAGGATGGCGTCGTTCAGCGCGAATTCCGCTCCCATGCCGGGGATGTTATTTAAATCAGGAGGCCCTAAATGGTTTATGTTGACGGTTGGAGAGGAAGGATAGGACTGATTACGCCGTCTCCGGGCAGTTCGACCGAGGCGGAATTCAACCGATACCGTCCCGAAGGCGTTGCCGTTCTGACCACCCGGATTCCGCTTCTCGGCATTTCGAAAAGAGCGCTGGACGAGATGAATTCTTATCTCGACGAGGCCGCATCCCTCTTAATCACCGCAGAAGTAGACGCCATCGTGTTCGGCTGCACGGCGGGGAGTCTGATTAGCGGACTAGGTTGGGACAAGGAAATCATCGAAAGGCTGACCAGGTTGACGGGCACAAAGGTCACCACCACTTCTAGCGGCGTCCTGGAGGCGCTCGGTGCCTTGAAGGTCAAAAAGGTGGCGGTGGCCACGCCCTATTCCTTAGAGGTGAACGAGGCGGAGAAGGCTTTTCTAGACGGTTCCGGTTTCAAAGTCACATCCATCATCGGACCGCTGCTGACGGACCCCAAGCTGGTGCCGCAGATCGCTCCCGGGGAAATGTATAGAATGGCCAGAAAGGCCGACACGGACGACGCCGACGCCATGTTCATCAGTTGCACCGGCCTTCATGTCCTCGGCATCATCGATATGCTGGAAAAAGATCTCGGGAAGCCGGTCATCACCAGCAACCAGGTTTCGCTCTGGTCGGCGCTAAAGAAATTGAATATCCATGAAAAGATTGAAGGTTTGGGCAAGCTGTTCACTTTGTAAGTCGACGCTATGGATGTCTACAAACAAATATTCCGCCCATTGTTGTTCAAGCTGGATGCGGAAAATGTTCACAACATGGCCAGGACGCTGCTCAGGCGTCCCGGCTTGAGCCGGCTTTTTGCCAGGCCTGACCTGTTCATCCAGGATGAACGGCTCAAAATCGATTTGGGCGGCGTCGCGGCGCCTAACCCGGTGGGCATTAGCGCCGGATTCGACAAGGACTGCGATTTGGCCAATTCCCTGATGAAATACGGGTTCGGCTATATCGTCTCCGGTTCGGTCATGTATAAAGTCAGGCCCGGGAACCCTCGCCCCCGGATGGTGCGCGATCCCGAGCGTGAGGCGCTCTTCAGTTGCATGGGGCTGCCCAGCCTGGGGCTGGATTACGCGGTCGGTCAACTGCAACGCCGGCGGCATACCGTTGTTCCCTTGATCGTCAACATCAACGCCGAGGAGTTCGACGAGTATTTGAAAACATTCGAGGCGGTCCAGCCATTCAGCGACGCGGTGGAAATCAACCTGTTTTGTCCCAACCGGCCGGGTCAGGCCGGCGAATTTCTCCACCCGGAGGGGGCCGCGCCGCTTTTGGCCGAGATTGTCAAACGGAAAAAGAAGCCGGTATTTATCAAGCTTCCCGGTTATACCACGGAAACCGAACGTCAAAAGCGATTGGAACTGGTTAAAACCCTTCACAAATACGGGATGGAGGGCGTCGCGTTCGCGCCCGAAAGCCGAGTCAAGGAAAAACGGCTGGCGATCGGCCGGGGCACGCTCACCGGCCGCCCCTTCTTTCCCCAAATGGCGGACATCATCAAAGACGTTTATAGCCTGGTGGGCAATGACATGGCCATCAAAGCCTCCGGCGGCATCGTCACGGGTGAGGAGGCTTTCGAAGCGATTTCCGCGGGCGCTTCGTCGGTCGAACTCTACACCGGATTTATTTACGAGGGCTGGAATATCGCGCGAAACATCAACCGCCGGCTGATCGAGTTGATGGATCGGCGCCACATCAAAAATATCACCGCACTTCGGGGGAGCAAGATCCCGGTCGAGTGAACGAGGTTCGGAGCGCTGGCGTTTCGTGAACGCTTCTTCTCGGGCGAAAAGGAGGTTATCATATCAAAAGGCATACTGTTCATGAAAACACGGCATTCCCCGCACATACCCACGGGCTCACGCCCATGGCCTCTGCTAATTGTTGATAGAATGTGCAGTTTTGAAACCGGGGGCCTTCCGCAGGGTCCGGGAGGTCATTTGGAATGGGGGGTAGTAGCCAAGTCAGGCCCCCGTGCGGCAAGCAGGCATCCCCCCGCCACCAGCACACCACCCACCCATTGACTCATACCCGGTATCTCACCCAGGGCCGACAATGCAACCACTGCGGCGTAGAGTGGCAGGGTGTTGTAGAAGGCCATGGCGCCGTTGGGTCCCAGCCTCCTCACCCCTTTTGAGGAAAGTGCGACCTTAAATAGCTAAATAACCATACTTCTTGCTAATGCTATTTTAGTATTTACGGACGTTATATCCCAATTTGTTTAAGCGGCCTTCCGGACCATGGCTTCACGGGTTTCCTCAACTTCCCTGCTTTCAATATACTCATCGAAAGTCATGAGCCGATCGATAACGCCGCCGGGAGTGATCTCGATAATTCGATTTACCACCGTATTCAAGAACTCATGATCATGGGAGGTAAAAAGAACCACCTCCTGAAAATTGAGCAGGCTTTTATTTAAGGACGTGATCGATTCCAGGTCGAGGTGGTTGGTGGGTTCATCCAGCATCAGGACATTGGATTCGGAAAGCATCATCCTTGAGAGCATGCAGCGAACCTTTTCCCCACCGGAGAGCACTCTGATGTTTTTAGCGGCCTCTTCTCCGGAAAAGAGCATGCGTCCCAGGAAGGTCCTGGCAAAGTTTTCGCCCTCTTTGGGAGGAGCGAACTGAAGGAGCCACTCGATAAGGTTCCGGTCGCTGTTAAAATAGGCGCTGTGTTCCTTGGGAAAATAGGAGTGGGTAATGGTAAGTCCCCAGGAGAAAGTACCGCTGTCCGGTTTCATCTCCCCGGCCAGGATTTGAAAAAGGGTGGTCTTGGCCAGACTGTTTGCGCCCATAAAGGCGATCTTGTCCCCGCCGTTCACCATAAAACTCACGTTGTCCAGTACCTTTTCACCATCGATGGTCTTGGTGAGTCCGTCTACTTCCAGAATCACGTTGCCACAGGGTCGTTCCGGCTTGAAGCAGATAAACGGGTATTTTCTTGATGACACCGGCATGTCCTCAATGGTGAGTTTTTCCAGGAGTTTCTTTCGGGAAGTGGCCTGCTTCGATTTGGAGGCGTTTGAACTGAAGCGCTGGATAAAAGCCTTCAGTTCTTTGCTCCGGTCAGTGGTTTTCTTGTTTTCCGCCTGTCTCTGTCTCAGATGTAGCTGGCTGGCCTGATACCAGAAATCATAGTTCCCAACGTATACCGAGATCTTGCCAAAATCGATATCTGCAATGTGGGTGCACACCTGGTTCATAAAATGACGGTCGTGTGATACCACGATGACCGTATTCCGGAACCTGTAGAGAAATTCCTCAAGCCAGGCAATAGCCTTGATGTCCAGGTTGTTGGTAGGCTCGTCCAGGAGCAGGACATCCGGGTTTCCGAACAGGGCCTGGGCTAGAAGCACGCGTACTTTATCCCCGCCCTCGAGTTCCTTCATCTTTTTCTGATGCATCTCTTCGGAAATCACCAGACTTTTCAAAAGAACCGCCGCTTCAGACTCTGCCTCATAGCCGTTCATCTCCTCAAATTCGGACTCAAGCTCACTTGACCTGATCCCGTCCTCTTCGGAGAAATCAGGCTTCGCATAAAGAGAATCTCTCTCAGTCATAATTCGGAACAGCTTTTCATGGCCCATGATCACGGTGTTTAAAACCGTTTCCTCGTCAAAGGCAAAGTGATCCTGTCTTAAAACCGCGATCCGCTCCCTTGATCCCACGGAGACGGTTCCCGAATCCGGTTCGATATCCCCGGCAAGAATTTTCAGAAATGTGGACTTTCCTGCGCCGTTGGCGCCGATGAGTCCGTAACAGTTGCCCGGTGTGAACTTTATATTGACGTCTTTGAACAGAACCCTCTTGCCGTAGGCGAGGGTGATATTGGTTGCGCAAATCATTGTTGTTTTGTTTCCTTTCCATTAAATAAAAAAACCACAGGAACTGATCCCGTGGCTCAGCTGGCGAATTCTTCTATATCATTTTTCGAAGTGAAAGGAAATCTTTTTTCATGCGGAAAGCGGGACGTCGGTGTCATTTAAATACGACCAGGCAAATAATTGCTGATACTTCTCATTTTTAATGCACACCTCCTGTCTAATTTGTGCTAGAAAGCCATTTGGGCAAAAACCCGTCAAATTGTGATCCCATGCACATGGGCACACCGGATACCTTCGGGAACGAGTTTTACGGCAATGACATTTTCCATCTGAAACGGCATTGACTCAACCCCTTTGCCAGGATACTCAATAAAATAGCCGGTGCGCAGGGGAAGCGCACCGTCAGGAGATACAGGCATGATCATGGAACAGCAGGTCAAACGTCGGCCGGAAGGCCATTTCTATTACGGCTGGGTGGTTATTGGCGTAGCGCTGATATCCATGGCCTTCTGGTTCGGATTCCGGTCCATGTTTTCGGTTTTTCTGGTGACGCTGGCGCACGATTTCGGCTGGGGCCTGGCGGAAATATCGGGCGTCCAGTCCGTGGCCATGATTTGCTACATCATCGCCGCGCCGCTGGTCGGGGGCCTGGTGGACCGCTTCGGGCCACGCCGAATCATCCTGCCCGGCATCGTTCTGCTGGCCGCGGGTCTGGCTCTCAATGCCACCATTCACGGACTGCTCCAGTATTACCTGTTCTATGGCGTATTGGGCGGCTTCAGCGTGGCCTTCATTTCTATATCCGCTTACACCGCCATCATTCCCCACTGGTTTGAAAAGCGTCGGGGAACCGCCAGCGGGATCGCGGCGTCGGGTATGGGCCTGGGCATCATGCTGTTTCCCCCGATCACCCAGTCCATCATATCGGATTGGGGCTGGCGTACAGGCTTTCTAGCCATGGGCGTCTTGACAGCTGTCGTACTGTTGCCTCTCAACGGCATTCTGTTGCGCCACAAGCCCGCGGATATGGGATACAGCGGCCCGGACGGGCGCATGGAACCGGATGAAGACAGAATCGACGGTACGGTACGTCCAGCCCGGCAGTCGGACGACGGATTTCAGTGGGGTATCGAGGCGACTGTGCGCACCATCAATTTCTGGGCCCTTTTGATTTTCCCCATGCTCATCATGATCGGCGTTTACATAGTGCTCACTCATTTCGTCGGTTTTCTGGTCACTCAGGGAGTCAGCAAGATGGCGGCCGCTTCGATTTTCGGCCTGATCGGCCTGACCTCCACGATCTTCCGCATTGTCTGGGGCCTGGTCTCGGATCGTATCGGCCGCGAGCGGTCTTTCTCGCTGGGCATGTTTTTCTTCTGCATCAGTTTCTACTGCCTGTTCCGGTTTCAGGCTGGAGGGGGCCTGTGGCTGGTCTATCTATTCGTCATCCCGGTCGGCGTGGGCTGGGGCGCGACGGCGCCCATCTTCATGGCCAGCGCAGCGGACCTCTTTCACGGTCCGGCCATCGGCGCCATCTTCGGCCTGGTCGAAGGGAGCGTGGGCATCGGCGGCGCCTTCGGGTCATGGATCGGCGGTTACCTCTTCGATCTGACGGGCTCCTACCTGTGGGCCTTCGGAGTGGCGGCTCTGGCGGCGGCTCTGGCCGCGATCATGGTCTGGGTTGCCGCCCCGAGCAAGGGACGGGCGCTCAAGGAGAGAGTGGCCGCCAAACGGGGGATTCCGATCGCCGGGTGACCGGCATTCCTATCGCGACCCATTTCATACTGAGAACGAGACCGATGACAAGGGAGCCGCGTTTTGCCGGCACTATATTCTGGGTGAAACTGAACCCCACGGGAGGTCGTCCGTTACCATCGCGTGATCCCGTTATGACCACGCCCGCACATTCCCCCGCGTTCGGAAGAGCGGCTCCATGTTCAATATCCAGGATACAAGTTTCAACGTCCACTACCCCAACCGCCGTGGCTACAGGAATCCGCATAATCCGGATAGGCACTTAAACGACACCTATCCGCTGGAAACATGTCAATAACCTCGTGACGGGGCCCGGGATAAATGCTAAAAGAACAAGCTAGGCAGTAAACTGATTTTCTTGACCGTTCAGGCATAAAAGGAGGGCCCGTCCATGGCGCTGGAGAATATCCTTTACGAAGAAAAAGATCATATCGGCCTAATCACACTGAATCGACCCCGGAAGCGGAATGCCCTTTCACTGGAGCTTCTTGAAGCCTTTACAAACTGTCTGAAACAGGCAGCGCAGGAAGGGAACGTCAAGGTGATTATCGTCAAAGGGGCGGGTGCAGCCTTTTGTTCAGGTCATGACCTGGATGAGATTCTGAACCATGAACTCAATGATATACGTCATCTATTCCAGACCTGTCTCGATCTAATGCTTTGTATCCAGGGCATCCCTCAACCCGTTATTGCACAGGTTCACGGCATTGCTACGGCCGCCGGGTGCCAGCTTGTGGCAGCGTGTGATCTCGCGGTTGCAGAAGAAGAGGCCCGGTTTGCAACGCCCGGGGTAAAAATAGGACTTTTCTGTACCACGCCCATGGTGGCCCTCAGCCGGGCCGTTGGACGCAAAAAGGCCCTTGAAATGCTGCTCACGGGGAAATTTATAAGCGCCCATGAGGCCAAAGCCCATGGCCTGATCAATAGCGTTGTGCCTTTAGAACAGCTCGCTGCGGAGACCCTGAAACTGGCAGGCGAAATCGCCAGATACAGCCGCATCACCCTGGGTGTGGGGAAACAGGCCTTTTACCAGCAGATCGGCATGGCGGACGCCCAGGCCTATCACTATGCCAAAGAAGTGATATCCGCCAATGCCTGTATGGCGGATGCCATTGAGGGGATGAGTGCGTTTCTCGAAAAACGGGAACCCGAATGGAAAGAGGTCTAGAACTGAAATGCTTTCAAAACCTCTTCATGACCCCGGTTGTCCCTATTCCCCATTTTCACCTTTCTGTTCGGTTCTAATCTAATCTCAGAGGTTGCCCTTTTTTCAATGCACTCTCAATTTGTTCTTTACTGAGTCAATTTACTCAAGCCCTCGTCAAGGATGGCGAGGCCCTTTTCCAACTGGCCCTTTTCAATGGAAAGGGGCATGAGCGTCCGGATCACATTCCCGAAATTTCCGCAGGAAAGGAGAATCAATCCTTTTTCAAACGCGAGCTGGACGAGTTTTTTTGCCTCATCCGCAGCCGGTTCCTTTGTTTTCCGGTCCTTCACCAGTTCCAGGGCCAGCATGGGGCCAAGGCCCCGCACCTCACCGATGAGGTCATATTTTTCTCTGAGCTGGTCAAAGGCAAGCCGCACTTCTTGCCCCAGTTTTCTCCCCTTTTCAACGAGATTCTCTTCTTCAAGGGTCTCAAAGACCGCCAGACCAGCCACGCAGGATAACGGGTTGCCTCCGTAGGTTCCACCCAGCCCCCCCACATGAGGAGCATCCATGATCTCGGATTTTCCGGTGACCGCGCTCAAGGGCATGCCCGCGGCCAGGGATTTCGCGGAAAGGATCAAATCCGGTGCAACTTCAAAGTACTCCGAGGCAAAAAGGTACCCTGTTCTGCCCATGCCGGACTGGATCTCATCCATGATGAAAAGGATTCCATTCTCTTCGCAGATCTCTTTCACTCTTTTGAAGTACTCCTTTGGCGGAACAATGAAGCCTCCCTCTCCCTGAACCGGTTCGGCAATTACTGCGGCCACCTGGTCGCTCGAGACCTGGTTCACGAAAAATTCATTCAGGGCCTCAGCGCATCGAAGATTGCACCCGGGATAGGTTTTTCCATAGGAACAACGGTAACAATAGGCATAGGGCATCCGGTACACTTCCGGTGCAAAAGGGCCGAATCCCCATTTGTATGGCTTCACCTTGCTGGTCAGGGTCATCCCCAGCAGGGTCCTCCCGTGAAAGGCATTTTCAAAGGCGATGACGGCCGGCCGTTTCGTGTAGTACCGGGCTATCTTAACAGCGTTTTCCACGGCCTCGGCACCGCTGTTGGCGAACATGGTCATCTTGGAAAAATCACCCGGTGTGACTTCGTTGAGCTTCTTTGCAAGTTCGATATAGGGCTCATACATGACCACATGAAAGCAGGTGTGGATATACCTTTCAGCCTGTTCCCGTATGGCATCGACCACCTTCCCGGCGCAGTGCCCCACGTTCTCCACGCCGATACCCCCGGCAAAATCGATATACTCATTTCCTTCCACGTCCTTGATCACCGCCCCCTTCGCTTCCTTGATGAACAGAGGAAGGATATTAAACACCCCCCGAGGGACGTGCCTGTCCCGTTTCTGCTGTAGTTCCTCTGATTTCCTCATATTGATCTTTCCTCCTCTCTATATTTGGATAATCCAGCGGAAAAGCTGTTGAGCTGAAACAATTCAGTGCTCCTCGGCTGATTGCATAACGGCGTGCAACAAGGTGTTTGCGCCGGCTTCACAATCCTCCCACCTGGTGTTTTCCACCTCAACATGGCTGCGGCCTCCGATGCTGGGGACAAAAATCATGGCGGTCGGACAGACCTGGTTCATATAGCTGGCGTCATGGCCGGCCCCGCTGACCATATGCAGATTGGGATAACCCAAATGGTCGGCGATATCCAGGATTCGCTGAACCAGTTTTGCGTCAAACGGCGAGTGCTGCACCCTCCAGGTTTCTTCTATTGTTATTGGACAGCCTCTTCGGGCCGCAATCTCTTCAAAATCCTCGCGCAACAGTTCCCACGCCTTCAAGGCATGATCATCATCCCAGGAACGGATATCCACGGTGAAATGTACCTTGTCGGGGATGATGTTCCTGGAATTTGGATAGTTTTGGATTTCACCCACCGTTGCCACCAGATTCCCGCCCACACGTTCCGGGAGTTTATTGACCTTCAAAATCATTTCCGCTGCAGCGCACAGGGCATCATGCCGCCCTTCCATGGGAGTCGGACCCACCTGGTTTGCTTCTCCCTTCAGATAGACATCATACCAGTGCAGACAGACGATCCCCTTGGGCGCCCCTATGCCCTTTCCTTCTCTTTCCAGGATCGGTCCCTGTTCGATGTGATATTCATAATAACAGTGGACCGGCCGTTTTTCACACTTTGCCTGCCCTTTGTAGCCAATCCGCACCAATTCCGCTTCAAAGCGGTTGCCGTGTATGTCGGTTCGATCGTAGGCCCAATCTCTCTTCAACGCCCCGGCCCAGACGCCCGATCCCACCATGGCCGGAGCAAAACGGGAGCCCTCTTCATTGGTCCAGTCCGCTATGACGATTGGACGTTCGGTCACAACCCGGTTTTCATGCAGGGTTCTCAATGCTTCAAGGGTGCCCATGACCCCGAGGATGCCGTCAAAACGACCGCCACTTGGCTGAGAATCCATGTGCGACCCGCTCATGACGGGGGGAAGGGTATCGTTCCTGCCTTGTCGCCTTCCGAAGATATTCCCCATCTCATCTATGGTAACATCGAGTTCTATGTCCTCGAGCCACCTGACAAAGAGATCCCTGCCCTCCCTATCCTCATCAGACAGGGCCAGTCTGTGGACCCCTCCGCCGGGAGTTGCCCCGATTTTCGCCATACGTTCCATGCTTTCCCTGAGCCTCTGGCCGTTAACGCTTAATTCCTTGATTTCCACTCTATTTCTCCCTGTGGCAGGTCCTCTGAGATGGACCTCAGGAGCACCGCTCAATAATCGTCGCGACCCCCTGCCCCCCTCCGACGCAGGCTGCTGCACATCCATAACGGGCATCTTTACTCTCGAGTATCCGGGAAAGGGTCCCTATCAGTCTGATGCCGGTTGCGCCCATGGGATGACCAATCGCGATTCCGCCCCCGTTAATATTGACTTTTTCGGGGTTAACCCCCAACTTTTGAATACAGTTCAGCACCACCACGCTAAAGGCCTCATTGATTTCCCAGAAGTCTATGTCCGGAACCTGAAGATTTCTCTTTTTCAGCGCCATCTGAATGGCTGGAAGGGGGCCCGCTCCCATGATGGTAGGGTCAACGCCGGCAAACCCGATGGACCGGATAGTTGCCAAGGGTCTTATTCCTTTTCGTTCGGCGGCAACGGTGGACATGAGTACCATGGAGCCGGCCCCGGCATTGAGTGGGGAAGAATTTCCCGCAGTGATGACCCCATCCGCAAGAAATATCGTCTTCAATCTTGCCATGTCTTCCATTGAGACATTCTCCCGAACGGCCTGATCGCGGTCCACCGTCATGATAGTTCCATCGGCCTGCTCGGCCTCAAGAGGCATTATCTCGCCACCAAAGAATCCCTCTTTCCTTGCCCGAACCGCCCGTTGATGGGAACGTATTCCCCATCTATCAAGATCCTCCCGCGCAAATGAGGTTTCGGAAGCAAGCTTTTCAGCCGTGAGACCCATATTCATGGTGACTTTCATATCCCAGTGCTTGTAACAGCTCTCCGTATACAGCCGTGGATTGAGCGAGATGACCTCCTTCTCAAACAAGGTGGGTCCCATGGGAACACGTGTCATATGCTCCATCCCGCCTGCAAGCACAATATCAGCGAATCCGGTGGCAATCTCCATGAACCCCATATGAACGGCAGCCATACTGGACCCGCACTGCTGATCAAAAAACTTCGCGGGCACCTTTTCCGACAAATTTGCCAGGAACAGGGGCGTTCGCCCCCCGTAGGTCCACTGCTCACTCACTCCCATTGCAGAACCCACAAGGAAATCGTCGATTTCCTCGGAAGGAATTCCGACCCTGTCCAGGAGTTCCGGGATGAGCCTCCCAAGCAGGTCATCGGCCCTCAACTTATGGAACCAGTCTCTGGCCGGATCATCCGGTTTGGATTTCGATTGGGCTGTCCTTAGATATCCTGCAATAACAACTTCATTCATGAGCCTTTCTCCTCCATTCCATTTAACGGCCGGGAGGCCATCCTATTCCCTGAGGCCGCACCAGCGCGACATGAAGAGGGCATATGCTTTCGCAACATGGATGACGCTCTCAATATTGACCCGTTCGTTTGCCCCATGTATGTTTTCAGCCACCGGCCCGTAGCAGGTAGCCTGGCCCGCTCCGAACAGGGTGAAAACCCTGAGATCCGTGGTGCAGGTAGCGATATATTCTCTCGCATCCTCCCCTGTGAGCGCCCTATGGCATGCATTAAGAGTAGAAAAAGCAGGGAGATCAAAAGCCAGGCTGTGCCCCTCGGACCTGAATCCATAGAAATCGATCACGGGCGGGTTCTCTGAAAGCCAGGGGTCTCTTTTCGCGGCGTTCTCTACGGTCTCGATAATGCGCGCACAAATTTGCTCATAGGAGACGCCCGGGGAAAAAGAAAGCCTGCCATGGAATTCGGCGGTGGCCGGTACCGTGGAGGGCCAGTCACCCCCTTTGAAGATACCGATATTCAAGTTCAGGGGATGCTCCAAGTCTTTGTACTTGGGTGGAACGTCAGAGAGGTTGAGTTCCGCTTCCAGTTGCCGCAGCGCCCCAATAATCGGATAACTTTTTTCAATGGCATTGGTGCCGGATGTCGCGGACTGCACGTGAACCGGGACACCCCGGACGGAGACCTTGAACCAAAGCACACCCAGTTGGTTGGTGAGAATGGTAGGCCCGAACGGTTCCGGTATCAACACGGCCTCGGCGTCATATCCGGCCGCCAGGCAGGCCAGTGCCCCGTTGCCACAGCATTCCTCTTCTATCACTGTCTCGATAGTGACAGGGCCTCTCAGCCCGAACCCTGCCTTTTCCACGGCGTGCACAGCATAGGTCATGGCCGCAACACCTGATTTCATATCCCCTGATCCGCGACCATAGAGCCAGCCGTTTTTGACCACCGGGTCAAAAGGGTCCTGATCCCAGAATTCCAGGGGTTCAGGACTCACCACATCCAGGTGTCCATTGAAAAGAAGGCTATGTCCTCCCTCCGCATCCGCTTCCCGGACCGCCACCACGTTCTTGCGGCCTTCATATCCCCAGGGCACCGGTGCAAATCCCGGATGTTTTGCAAGCTCCGTCGGGTCTATCGCAACGCTGACAGGGTTAAATGAAAGACGCTTTAATTCTTCCTCTGCCACCTTTACGGCGGATGCCTCATTCTCGAGAGTGCTGGCTTCCCGCACCAGCCTGCAGGCATAGTCGAACATATCATCAGCCAGATGATCTACTGTTTCTATCAGCTTTTTTTCCTGTTTATTCTCAGGCATAACCTGGTTCTCCATTTGGACTAAAATCGGGGAACTTCTCGGCGCGGGATGATCAGCGGGGCATCGGTTTTTTGAATCACTTCATTCAACGCTGTACCCTCGGCAATTTCCCGTAGCACCAAGCCCTCCGGTGTCACGTCAATCACAGCAAGTTCTGTGATGATGGTGTCCACACAACCCTTGGCGGTGAGAGGCAACGTGCATTTCCTGCGTATTTTCGGTCGTCCTTTTCGGTCTGTATGGGTTGAGGTGACAACGAGCCTCCTGGATTTTTGAGCCAACTCCATGCCCCCTCCAATGCCGGGCGAAAATTTCCCGGGAATGATCCAGTTTGCCAAATCCCCGGTTTCCGATACCTCCAGGGTACCCAGAAAGGCCAGATCCAGCCGCCCGCCCCGGACCAGCGCGAATGAAAGCGTACTGTCGAAAAAAGAGGCCCCTTTAACAAGTGATACATAGTTTCCCCCGGCATCGATAAGGTTACGGTCCTCTTTTCCGGGTTGGGTTCTGGGTCCCATGCCGAGTATTCCGTTCTCGGAATGTATGAAAACGGGCTTTTCACTGGTGAGGTACTTGGGGATGAGGGTCGGGATACCGATCCCCAGGTTTATGACCTGTCCCGCCGCTATTTCCTCTGCCGCACGCTGTGCGATCTTCTCTTTATAGGGCGTGATGTTCCAGTACCCCGTATTCGGACGTGATCTCTTCCATGACCACCACATGGTCCACGAAGGCGCCGGGCGTGTGCACATGCTCGGGATCCAGGTCGCCCGTGTCCACGATCGCTTCAACTTCTGCGATCACGGTGTCTGCCGCAGTAGCCATAAGAGGATTGAAATTCCGCGCGCTCTTCTGATACACCAAATTCCCGAAAGGATCCGCCCTATGGGCATGGATCAACGCCACATCCGCTCTGAGGGCCGGTTCAACAACAGCACTCCGACCATTGACGTCAATGCGCTGCTTTTTTTCCGTGAGGATTGTATCCACCCCGATGTCCGTCAGGATGCCCATCAGGCCGGCCCCACCGGCCCTGATCTTTTCGGCCAGGATACCCTGAGGATAAAACTCCACCTCAATTTCGTTGCGGTTCATCATGCCGATGACCGTCGCGTTCAGACCCAGGTGTGAACAGATCAGCTTTCGTGCCCGCCCCGCCTCGATAAGCCTGGAAAGCCCCATCCCATCTTCATTGGCCTCATTTTTGATCAAGGTCAACCCCCGGGTCCCTTTTTCCAGGAGTCCGTTGATGAGGCTAAAGGGTGTTCCAGGGACACCAAATCCACCGACCATGACGCAATCGCCATCGCGCACATTTTCAAGCGCTTGATCAATAGAGACGCATTTATCGATCATTGCTTCCTCTCCAACGCTGTTCGTCCATGGATTTCCGGAGATCCCCCCCAACCCAGGAACCTTCATTCATAAGTTCAATAATGTATTTTCGTCTGTTGTTTCACCGCCCGCTTCGCTCAAGACGCAAAGACCGCAAAGTTTTTTCAGAGCTTTTTCATGGTTCGTTTCAATGCACGATCAAGACGGCTAATGATCTCATGGACCTGATCTTCGTTCACAATCAGTGGCGGTGCCACAAGGACATGGTCTCCTGTCAGCCCGTTGATAGGCTTACGCGGATAGATAATGAGCCCTTCATCATAAGCCTCGTCCGTGAGAAGCAGGTTAACGTCTTTTTCCGCGGGAAACGGCTCTCGGGTATCTCGGTCCTTTACCAGTTCCAGCGCGAGGAGGAGGCCTTTTCCCCTGATCTGCCCGATCATTTCGTAGCGTTCTTCAAGACCCTTTAATCCAGCCTTGAGAACCCGCCCCATCCTGGCGGCGTTTTCAGAAAGGTGTTCCTCCCTGATGATTCTAAACACCTCGAGACCTACCGCGCAGGCCATGGGGTTGCCGGCGTAAGTATGACCGTGTGCAAATCCACCTTTACTTACCACTTCATCTACTATGCTGTCGCGTGCCATGATGGCCCCTAAAGGGTAGTAGCCGGAGGCCATCCCCTTGGAAAGGGCCACGATATCCGCCTCAATATCCCAATGTTCATAGGCAAAGAGCTTCCCGGTCCTGCCGAATCCGGTCATCACCTCATCAAGGATCAAGAATATGCCATACTTCCTGCACGTTTTCTGGATAACTGAAAAATAATCCTCCGGAGGAACCAATGCGCCGATGCTGGCGCCGACTATAGGTTCGACCACGAAGGCGGCAACGTTCTCCCGTCCCTGTTTCAGGATGGTTGTTTCGAGGGCCCTCGCGCATTCCAGGTCACAATGCGGATATTCCTTGTGAAACACGCAACGGTAGCAATAGGGAGCCGGGACCTTCGGGTATGTCCGTATCATGGACCTGAAAGGGATTTCGAGCGGGGCATAGGAAGTAAGCGCCAGCGCTCCCAGTGTGCTGCCATGGTAGGAGGGAGTCCGGCTGATGAACAGATAACGGGAGCCTTCCCCCCTGTTGTAGAAATACTGACGGCAGAGTTTCATGGCCGATTCCACAGCCTCGGAACCACCGGACACATAAAAAACCCTATTGAGATGCGGGGCTGAATACGCCACCAACTCCGTGGCAAGGCGGACAGCAGGCTCATTCTCAAACTGAGTGCGATAGGCAAAGAAGGTTTCATGGGCCTGCTCGGCAATCGCATCCGCTATTCTCGGGTTGCCATATCCGATGTTGCAGATTACGGCACCGGAACAGGCGTCAATATATTCCTTCCCCGCATGATCCCACATATATATACCCTTTGCCTTCTTTATGAAGGGCAATTTCTTTCGGGTTTGATAGAAGAGGTAGTCCCTTTTCAGATTTTCCAATGATTTTTTCCTCTCTTCATTTTGCTGAAATTATCCCTTAAGTACCTGAATTCATAACCTCAATGACGTATTTCTTATATAATTTCACCGCTCGCTTCGCTCAAGGAGGAAAGGGTGGTGACAAGAGACTATCCAATCCCAATTCAGCCGGCCTATGATCGTTGAAAGACAATCCTCCCGTCAAAGATCGTCAAATCAACCTTCGTCTCTATGATTTCCATAGGGTCAATGGCGTAGATATCTCTGTCCAGGACCACCATGTCAGCATATTTGCCCGGCGTAATGCTTCCCAGTCTGTCATCCACTCCATAGCACGTGGCGGGCACGATGGTGTACCCCCTCACCGCTTCCTCAACGGTGATCCTCTGGGAGGGATACCACCCTCCGTTTGGGGTGCCGTCCCTCCTCTGCCGGGTCACTGCAGCGTGAATACCTGCAAGAGGACTCGGATCACAGACCGGTGCATCGGAGCTGAAGAGAACACGCATGCCACAATCAAGCAGGTCACGGTAGGGATAGGTCCATTTCCCCTTTGCCCCGACACACTCATCGATCATGCCTATATCCAGAACCAGGTTATGGGGCTGTACACAGGCCACGATATCCAATGCGGCCAGGCGGGCCAGGTCCTCGGGCCGTATCATCTGGACATGTTCTATTCGATGTGAGACTGTTGGACCTGGAGCAGCCGCTCCACCCGCACCTTTGCGTTGCTTTCTTAGACCTTCGAAGACTGTTATGAGCTCCCGGTTTGCCCGCTCTCCAATGGAATGGATGGCAACGGCAAGTCCGGCCCGGTCCGCCTGTTGAAGGCATCTCTCCAATTGATCCATCGGGGTCAAAGGCATGCCACAGTCGGCATCCAGATACGGTTCCAGCATCCATGCGGTGCGGGCACCCATGCCTCCGTCCGCGAAGTACTTGACGTGCCCGATCCGCAGGTAGTCGTCGCCGAAACCTGTTCTGAGTCCCAGGGAAACCGCCTCCTCCAGACGCTCCCCCGGAATGCTCACCCAACACCGCAATTCCAGCGCGTCAGCACTCCTCAGGCGCTGCCAGGTCTTGAAAGCAGGTGCGCCTTCCTCTCCCCCCATTAACCGGATGTCTTCCAGTCCGGTAAGTCCCAGAGAATGGAACGTATGGATACCGTCCTGCATGGCCGCATATATCTCGCCATCATCCGGAGGAGGGATGACGTCCCTGACCAGGTTCGAGGCAAATTCCCGGAGAATACCATTGGGCCTCGCCGAGGCGTCCCGGGCAATAACCCCATCAGGAGGATCCGGGGTGTCGTCGGTAATGTGGGCCAGTTCAAGTGCAAGGGAGTTGACGGACGCCAGATGCAGATCACAGCGCCAGAGGGCCACAGGATTCGCTGGAGCGGCCCTGTCCAGGTCGCCCCGCATGGGCATTCGATGCTCCGCCCAGTCGGCCTCGTTCCATCCCTGCCCCAGAATCCACTTCCCGGGTTCCGCGGTTTCCGCGGCCGCGGAAACACGATCGAGGAGTTCACGCAATGACCGGACGTCGGCCAACATCAATTGTCGTCTCCCCAGTGCCCACGTATAGTAATGAAAATGAGAGTCCATCATCCCTGGCAGGCAAAGCCTTCCACCAAGGTCGATTACCTCGGAATCCGGACCGGCCAGCGATTGTATCTCTTCGTCATTGCCCGTTGCCAATACGCGCCCACCACCGATAGCCACTGCTTGGACCAAGGGCTTTCTTGTGTCCTGGGTTCGTATGGTGCCGTTTATCAGGATCGTTTCGGGAGCGCAAGCATCCTGCTTCATAGCAGGAACCCCCCGGGAAAAGGATCTCGAGAATCCAGGACAAATTCATGAAAACCGGTGATGTATGCACTGCCCCGGACCTCGGCAACCACGCCGTCAATGTCGCCGATTCTTGTTTCTTTTACGATGCGGCCCTCGAATACGCTCCCCAGAGGGCTGCGGTTGGTAAAGGTCTGGTTTATGCCGAGCACGCCGTGATGATGGAGGAGCGTCATTTTTGCAGCGGTACCGGTGCCGCAGGGAGAACGGTCCATGTGTGCTTCACCATAAACCACCACATTTCTGCCCCGTTTCTTGGAATGTTCTGACGGGTCATAGAATTCTGCTACATCGACGGTTGTTACCTCAGGTCGCGTCGGATGAAGGACCTCCAGCTGTTCGTTTGCAGCTTCGATAATGAGCATACCCAACCGAATCAATTCAGCGGAGTTGGCCTGATCCGGCTCCAGGTTGATCTGATCTGACGAGACCATCACAAAAAAACCACCGACGCAAACCGTATCCACAAGGACTTCTCCCAGCCCGGGAACACGGAGGGTCTCGTTTTCCCCATACACGAAGGAGGGCACCATGTTGATGCCCACCGACTCCACCAGCCCTCCCTTAACCCTTGCAACCGCTTCCATGGGACCGGATGGGGTATCAACGACAACGGCAGTTTCCGGTTCCTCAGCCTCCAGAACGCCTGTTTCAATGAGGGTAGCGACTGCCCCCATGGTGCCGTGGCCGCAGAGAAAAGGATACCGTCGGGGGTCCATGAATACGAGACCGAAATCGGCGCCGTCGGTGACCGGATCGGTGACTATTGCAGCAAATATACCCCGGTGCCCGCGCGGTTCCCGGGTCAACTGAAGCCGCATTTGATCGAGATTGTCCATGATATAGCGGCGTTTGTCTTTCATGGTAACGCCCGGGATAGGATCAAAACCTCCCACAATGAGCCGTGTCGGTTCCCCAGCAGTGTGGGAGTCAATGGAAATCACTCGCGACGGGAATCGGTTCCGGAAGACCCGGGTAATCCTTGAAACGTCCATTACATATCTCCATTTCAATGCAAAACGAGCCTTCTCTCCGAAAAGAGAGGGCCCATCGAAACATCACCAGCTTCTATACTTCTTCCGCAACGATTCAGCTAGTGCCCTAGTCCTCTCTCAGCAATAATCCGCACTGTTGCGGAGGCACCTGTAAACGAACGTCCTGTCCCCGGCGAAGCGGTCGGGATTTACTGGTGTCTATCACATTAATCACAACCTTGTTCCCTATTTCAACAAAGTAGCTCACCTCACCGCCCATGTAACTTCGCTCCGCGATCTTTCCATGAAAAGAGTTGATATCTCCCCCTACCTTTTTCCCCTCCTCAGGGGCGATTTCGAATTTCTGTGCACGTACCACAAGCTCAATCCGATCCCCGACGTTCCAGTCCCCGGGTTGCCGGACCAGCACTTTATTTCCGTCATCAAGCTTGACCTTGACCTGATCACCCTTGGATTCGATAACCGTTCCGTCAAAAAAGTTTGAATGGCCTAAGAAATCGGCAACAAAGTGATTAGCTGGATAATTATAGACTTCTTCAGGATTTCCCTCCTGTTGCATGACACCGTCTTTCATCACCACTATCTTGTCCGACATGGAAAGGGCCTCACGCTGGTCGTGGGTCACAAATATGGTCGTTATGCCAATGACATTCTGGAGGTTATCTATCTCCCGCCTCATCTCCTCTCGAAGGTTCTCATCAAGGGCCGAGAGCGGTTCATCCATAAGGAGAACGACAGGCTCCATGACAATGGCCCGCGCAAGGGCGATTCGTTGCTGCTGACCACCCGATAGCTGTGAAGGCATCCGCTTTTCAACCCCGGGGAGGCGGACCATTTCCAGGGCCTGTTCCACTTTCTTCTTGATTTCCTCTTTAGGAACACCCTTATATTTCAGACCGAAGCCGACATTGTCAAAAATGTTCTTGTGCGGAAAGAGGGCGTAATTTTGAAAGATCATCCCGAGGTTTCGTTTGTGAATAGGGATGTCGTTGACCAGCTTCCCCTCAATATAGATCTCTCCCTCTGTCGGCGTCTCCAAGCCGGCAATCATCCTCAAAAGGGTGGTCTTGCCGCACCCGGAAGGACCCAGGAGGGTAACAAAAGAACCATCTTCAATCTCCAGGTTCATTCTTTCAACGGCAACCAATTTTCCGAAACATTTGACAACGCCTTTCAACTCCACTGCCGGGGGGCGAGGATTCTTGTCCACAGCTTGAAAGCCTCCTAATAAAGTCATCAATCTTGTTTATTGCGGGTCAGAAGGACGTGCAACAAAATGCCGGCCGCACGAAGCTTTTTCCCTCAGATCCCGCAATAAACAATTTACTGATTACGCTCCTGCCTTGACCTTGTCCCATTTTTCGGCCCATTCCTGCTGGTGACCGTTCCAATAGTCAGGGTTGGCAAACAAGTAACCTTTAAGTTTTCCGGTCGGATCGAAAGCAGGCAGTTTTTGGACCGCCATGGGCATCTTGACCTTGGTTGGATCGAGACTGGAAGGGTACTTCTGCCCCTCAGCCACGGCAATGGAGGCCTTCGGGGCCAGCATGAAGTTGAGCAGTTTTTGGGCCACTTCCAGATCAGTCCCCTTCAACACAAAAATACACTCCTGCCAGGAGTAACAATTGAAAGGCGAGAGAAAACCAATGGGATGCCCCTGGGTCTGGAGTGCCTCTACTCTTCCCGACCAGGCTACTGTTGCGTAGATTTCTTCATTGGCCAGGAGGCTCATAAGTTCGGCGCCCGATCCCCAGTACTTTTTAATCATCCCGCGCTGTTCCCGCAAGGCATCCCACACGGCCTTCATGTCTTTTATGTCGTTTGGATTCTGCCCCGTATAGAGTGCGCCGTACCAGATGTTGGTGCGCCAGTCCCCCCAACTGCCGAGCTTGCCCTTGAGGTCCTTGTCCCAGAGGAGGGCTGCACCCGCTTTTTCCGCCTTGGCCTTGGAGATGTACTTGGTGTTATAGGCAATTCCGGTCTGGCCATAGTCATACGGCACAGCGGAAAGCGTGCCGTTTGTAATCGCCCGGTAGGGCGTCATCATGGCCGCCATCACATTCTTTAGATTCGGGATCTTGCTTTCATCCAGAACCACACTGTAGCCCAGCTTCACATACCTGGCGTAATCAAAAACACCGCTCAGATGAGCGAGATTGAATTCACCACCCGGGGGAAAGGACGCCTTGACCCGCGTCAGGTAGGTATCCATGTCTCCAAACTCGCCGTCTATCACCTTGGTACCGGTTGCCTTGGTGAATGGGTCAAAGGCGTATTTGCGAAAGGCTTTGGAGACCACACCACCCCAACCGTCAAAGCGTATGGAATTGGCCGCCCACGCCTGCCGGGGAAGGAATCCGAAGGGCCCCCCGACCAGGCCTATGGAAGCACCGGCTATCCCCAGGTACTTAAAAAAATCACGCCTGCTTATCTCTCCATTACTGTAGCGATCATAAACCCTGTCCAGTCGTTCTTTCCAAACCTTGGCCATGTTTCTACTCCTTTCTTTGATTAATAGTTATTTAAACAAGGACCCATCTCATGTGTCCCATCCCGGCCTTCTCTGTCCAGCGTTCCAATCAAAACAGCTTCTCAACGTGCAATTTTCGTCACAGGTTTGTTTTTGAAAATCTGCGGATCAAATAACCTGCCAAGAGTGGTATCGCAACCGTGAGGATCACCATAATCGTTCCCAGTGCGTTTATCTCGGGGCTGATGGAGTTTCTGAGCATCCCGAATATCTTGACAGGAAGGGTCTGATTCTCGGCGGTAGCCCAAAACAATGTGGCGGTAATGTCGTCCAGGGATATGGTAAAGGAAAAAAGGACTCCTCCCAGTATGGCGGGTGCCAACAGGGGAAAAGTGATCTCTCGGAACGTCTGGAATGCATTGGCACCCAGGGACTGGGCCGCCTCCTCATACTCTTTCTTGATGCCCACCAGCCGGGCCTGCACGATCAGGAGCACATAGGGCAGGGTGAGAACGACATGTCCTATCACAAGAAGGGCGAAAGACTTGGGTTGCTGAAGCCAACGGAGGAAGAGAAGCAGGGCCACACCGAGGATGACTTCCGGGATCATAATCGGCGCCAGGAGA
>Ga0307417_10000005_pt1 | contig 94268 bp, 74 predicted proteins | sample SalMarWE160210MG_2_FD_202514 | JGI IMG/M metagenome (GOLD analysis project Ga0307417, IMG submission 202514) | Salt marsh sediment microbial communities from the Plum Island Ecosystem LTER, Massachusetts, United States - WE1602-10 | ecosystem: Environmental > Aquatic > Marine > Intertidal zone... | reverse complement strand
TACAGGGCCACGATTCCCCCGCCGGCCAGCGCGTTCGAGGCGGCCAGCTGCGCGCGGCGGTGGAGACCTTCGGAGAGAACGAGACACACCACTCCTCCGATGAGCCCTAGACTGACCCGGACGGCCGGCGAGATGAGCCCGTGGTCGATGGAGTACTTGAAGAGGAGGATGGCGGCAAGGGCGAGAACCCCGCCACCGACGACCGCAGCGCCGCGGACTCCGATCCACCGCTCCCACTCGATGCTGGGAGCCGCGGATCGCGTGGTGCTGGTGACGACCGGTGTCCGCGCCGCCGGGGCCGGAGGGGGTGGCGGCGGGGGCGTTTGCCGGACCGGCTCGAACGGCGCAGGCGGCGGCTCGTGCCATGTAGGCTCTGGTGGGGGCGGTGCAGTGGCCTGTGAACGGGCCGGCGGTGCCGGTGGGCGAGGCGCGACCGGCGCCGCGGCTGCCTCCGGCACGCCACGGAGCTCGAGCTCGCGCAGGCGGCGGTTGAGGTCGGCGACGCGCCGTAGGGCGAGAACCGCGAATACCACGGCTACCAGGGCGCTGGCTGGAATCGCGAGGGCAAGGAGGGCGAGCAACTGCATGCGGGCTCCCTGATTGTGGCGCCGCGGCCCCGGCCGCCGCACCGTTGGCCTCGAAGGGCTGGTGATCCAGTGTAACCCGGGTGTAACCTGTCAGCACGGTCGAACCCGAAGGAGGCGTTGATGGTGATCAGGGACGACAGCCGGGAGCTTCTGAGAATACCGGGCGTTGGCCCGTCAATAGCCCGGGATCTGCTCGCTCTCGGCATTCGTCGCGTAGAGGACCTGGCCGGCGGCGATGCCCAGCGCCTCTACGACAGGCTGTGTGCGCTGCGGGGCCACCACATTGACCGCTGCGTTCTGTACGTCTTCCGCTGCGCCGTCTACTTTGCCGCCGAGCCGAGCCCGGACCCGGAGCTGCTCAAGTGGTGGAGCTGGAAGGACGGGAGAGCTCCTGCCACGCTCTCATCGCTCGCCTCAGGTGGGGGATCGTGATCGAGCCGCCAACCACCAGGCCGACGCCCAGCACCTCGTTGAGCTCTTCGTCGCTCACGCCCTCGTCGCGGCAGCGTCCGAGGTGGTAAAGGATGCAGTCGTCGCAGCGCAGCACGAGCGACGCGACCAGGCCAAGCATCTCCTTGGTCCGGGCCGGCAGGGCGCCGTCTCTGTAGGTCTGAGAGTCGAGGCTGAAGAAGCGCTTGATCTCGAGGCTGGCGTTGTCGAGCACGAGCCGGTTCAGCTCCTCGCGCTCACGCTGGAACTCCTCAACTGAACGGTGCTGCATGGGTCCTCCTCACTCTTGGCCCTGGGGTTGCTCCTGTGGCTGCGTTCTCCAGCGGCGGTGCATCCACACCCACTGCTCCGGGTGGGCGCGGATCTGACGCTCGATGGCGGCGGTGGCCTCGGCCGTGAGGCGGGCCACGGCATCAGCGTCGCCGGGTTCCCCAGCATGCTCGATCGGGGGCTGTGCCTCGACGTGGTGGGAGCCGTCGGCCCTGCGAGAGATGAAGGCAGGGACCACCGGTACCCGCGCGCGGAGGGCTAGTTGGGCCGCGCCGGACGGCGTCCACGCCGGCCGACCGAAAAACGGGACGAAGACGCCAGGGATGTCCCGGATGTCCTGATCGACGAGCAGGCCGACCACCCGGTTGGCGAGCAGGGCGGCCACCAGGCGGCGTCCGGCGGTCGGGCCGCGGGAGATGACCTGCGCGCCGAAGCGGGCGCGCAGGGCCGTGGCCACGTCGTGGAGCCGGGGGTCGTAGATCTCGCGCACGGCGATGCTCATCGGGATGCTGCCGGCGCCGAGGCGAGCGTTCATGAGCTCCCAGTTGCCGCAGTGGCCGGTCACGAGCACTGCCCCACGGCCTCGCTCTCGGGCTGCTTCGAGATGCTCGGCGCCGCTCATCGTGACTCGGCTGCGGACCCCCTCAGGGCTTGCCCGCCACAACCACAGCACCTCCGCCAGCATTAGCCCGAGGTGCCGGGCCGTACGCCGGAGCAGGATGTCTCGCTCGGTGTCCGTCATCTCGGGGAAGGCCAGTGCGAGGTGCTCACGCGCGCGGCGGCGATCCGTGGCGGCCAGTGCAAGGGACAGGCGCCCGGCGGCGATGCCGAGCTGCCTCGTCAACGCCAGGGGCAGGCGACTGCCGGTCGCCAGCAGCAGCCGGAACGGGTAGTACACAAGATCGTGCCGTACGCGGCGCAGCGGATCCCCCATGTTCGGAGTTTAACCCGCACTTCCCACCACCACGGAGCTGCAGCGCGCGATACACCGGCGCCGGCGACGATTTCTCGCCGGAGACACGGAGGACACAGCGAAGCACGGAGAGCATCCTTCAAGCGAAGAGGACCTCCTGATTCTGGCGCCTTCTTCTTGGCTCTGTGCCCCCTCTGTGCTCTCCGTGCCTCTGTGGTTGGTTCCTTTTCTCGGATTCAGTGGGAGAGACCTAGGCCCAGGAGTGATGCCATGCGGATGGGTAGCTCGGTGTTGTCCAGGACCCCGGAGAAGCGGCCGGCGCCCGGGCCGAACGCGAACAGCGGGACCCACAGAGCGGTGTGGGCCTTCGTGGTCCAGGCAACGCGAGCCGAGCCGCCGGGGAAGGAACAGTCGGTGACAGCGAGCCCGCCGGTGTCGTGATCTGCGGTCACGAGAATCAAGACATCGCCGCGTGCCTTGACCATGCCGACGGCCAGACGAACAGCCGCATCGAGCTCGGCCACGCCCCGCGCCACGCCGCCGGCGTTGTTGTCGTGACCCATCTCGTCGGTGACCTGGCTCTCAACGATCAGGAGGAACCCCCTGGGATTCGTGGCCAGCAGCTCGAGCGCTCGCCGGGTGGTGATCTCGAGTGGCGGACCGTGCTGCTCGGGCATCCTCGAGCGCGGCGGCAGCAGAGCGACGACCGGGGTCCTGGCGGTGGCAAGTGCGGCTTCTGAACGGACGACCGTCGTCCCGGTCGGGGCGAGCTGCTCGGCGTGGCGCAGGAGCTCGCGGTAAGGGCGGTCGCGTGCCGTACGTGGGTAGCCCGTGAAGTCGCCGCCAATGAGGACGTCGACCTTCGAGGACAGCATCTGCCGGAGAATCGAGGTGAAATCGTAGCGGCTGCTGGCGTGCGCCACGTACCCCGCTGGTGTGGCGTCGACGAGACCGGAGGTGGTCACGAACCCAGTCGCGAGGCCCCTTCTGGCTGCGGCTTCGAAGATGCTGTGGAGCCGGCGCCCGCTTGGGTCGAGGCCGAGCATCCGGCGGTCGGTCCTGGCTCCCGTGGCCATGGCGGTGGCAGCGGCGGCGGAGTCAGTGACCATGTTGTCTGCGGCGAAGGTGCGGACGAGACCGATGACCGGTGCGCTCTCCAGAAACAGCGAGCCGTCGCCCCCGAACAGAAGCTCGGAGGCGGTGCTGACCTGACCGAGCCCCATGCCGTCGCCGATGAACAGCACGATGCCACGGATTCCTGCCGCAGGCGCCGGTGGCGTCACGGCGACGGAGGTGACCGACAGTGCTGCGACCAGCAACGAGACACCGAGCGTGAAAATCAGCCGCAGTCTCATTCGAACCCCCAGTCGCGGCATCATACCGCTTCCGTGCCCGAGGACCTCCGAGCGCGCCGGGAGGTTGCCGAAGCACCGGAGCAGGGCCAGCGATGCAACGCCCAAGGCGGCGCCTGGGAGCGCTTACGGCAGTGCGGGATTCACCACTCAGCCATGTATACTGTCTCGGTTGGGGAGGGAGATGTGGCTGAGACTCCAACGGTTCTCGTCGCCGACAGCGTAGCTGAGAGACGTCGGCAGCTCGGGCTTGCTCTCTATGAGGGCGGGTACGAGGTGATCAACGCCGTCAACGGCGAGGAGGCGTTGCGGTTCACGGCGGGTCTCAACCCAACCCTCACCATGGTCCACACCGGCTTGGAGGCCATGGAGCCGCTCGATCTCCATCAGCGACTCACGGCAACCGGTCTCTCCGTGCCGCCGTTCTTGATCCTCTTCGACGATGCGGCCCAGCTACCGGAGGAGCCGCCGGAGGGGGTGGTGTTCTTCCTTTCCTCGGTAGGTCTGGCGCCGGAACGCCTCCTGCAGCAGGTACGGCTGCTGCTCCTGGCACGGGACATCGGCGGCGAGCTCGGCGACGGCATCGACACGCTCTACGGCGACCTCACCAGGATCTCGATCGGCGACCTGCTCCGCGTGCTCCAGAAGTACGTCATCACCGGGCACGTCAGTCTGTCGGTGGGGCCGGACACCGGAATCTGGCTCCGCGAGGGCAGCGTCATCGACGCCCACTGGGGTGGGGTCAAGGGACGCAAGGCGTTCAACCGCGTAGCCTCGCTGCGTGGCGGTGGTTTTGTGATCAGTCTCGAGGAGGGAGCCGCCGAGCGCTCGATAGACACCGACCTGACGAGCCTGGTCAGCGACGCGGTCGACGAGAAGTTCCAGCTCGACGAGCTGTTTCGCGACCTGCCGTCCCTGAAGTCGCGCCTCGAGGTTCGGATGGGGGAGGGCTTCTTCGCGCTCGAGTTCACGGCCGTCGAGCGCCAGATTCTGATGGCCACCCAGAAGGTGAAGAACTTCGCCGAGTTGATCGACATCGTGCCGGCGACGGATCTCGAGGTCATCCAGGGCGTGCTCAGCCTCACCGAGCAGGGCGTCCTCAGCTTCAAGATTCCTGAGAACCGCGTGCAGGTCGTCACTGACTCGACAGCCGACCTCCTTCCGGCGCTGGCACGGCGCCTGAACATCAGTGTCGTGCCGCTGTCGGTTCTGTTCGAGAGCCAGGTCTTCAAGGACGGAATCGACCTGCAGCCGGACGAGTTCTACGGGCGGCTGACGCAGGCGCCCAAGCTGCCCACCACCAGCCCGCCGAGCATCGGCGAGTTTTTGGAGACCTACCGCCGCCTGGTGGCGATGGGTGACATCATCTCTATCCACATCTCGAGCAAGCTCTCGGACACGGCCAAGCGCGCTATCGATGCGGTTGAGCGGGGCGCAGAGGAGCTCCAGCGGGTGCGGGAGCAGGGAGCGCTCGATCGCCAGCCGGTGATCCGCGTCGTCGACTCGTGGCAGACCACCGTTGGTCTCGGTCTGCAGGTGGTCTTGGCGGCGCGCATGGTCGAGCACGGCCTTTCCCTCGACGAGGTCGTTCGCCGTCTCGAGGACCAGCGGCAGCGATATCACCTGTTGTTCTCGGTCAACACCCTGGAGTACCTGCAGAAGGGCGGCCGCATCGGTAAGGCGCAGGCGTTCCTGGGCACCTTGCTCGGTATCAAGCCCATTCTCGGGCTGCGGGACGGGGAGGTCGTGCCCCTGGATCGCGTCCGTGGCGGGCGCAACGTGCAACCGAAGCTGGTCGAGCTGTTCAAGGAGCGCGTGGATGCCAGTCAGCCCGTATTCGTGGCCGTCGGTCACGCCACGGCGCCCAAGTGGGCCGGACGCCTCAGGAGCGCGATCGGAGAGAGCTTCCAGGTCGTCGAGATGTTCGAGGGCGAGATCGGGCCGGTTGTCGGCACGCACGTCGGTCCCGGAACCGTCGGCGCCTGCCTGTTCCAGCCGACAGCAGACGAGCTGGAGTTCCTGCGACCGATCGGGTAGCAACTGACTGATCCTCTTCTCTGAGGCGCCGGCGGCCCTGCCGGCGCTCCCGCACCCACCCGTCTCGCAATCTCCCTCGGTCCGCCGCACCCCGCAATTGCGGGGTGGTGAGAACTGGCGGCCGGGACGAGACAACGCCGGGGCGGAGGGCCGCCCCGGCAAGTCGACTGACTCTCGTTGGCCTACTGGAGAACGACGAACGCAGGATCGTTGGAGCGGTTGTTGACGACCGAGCCATAGATGAACACGACACCGCCGGGGGTCGTGACCCAGACGTTGGCCGAGCCGACCTCCACCGCCTCGGGGAATACCCGGTTCAGCTGTCGCTGCTCGTACGGCTGCAGGGTAATGACGAGGTGCTTGACCAGGCTGTCGTCGTCCAGCAGCAAGTCGAGCTGGACCTCGACCGTCCCACCGGTGGCGTTGAGCAGCCCGATGTTCGTGCGCTTGCCGCTGTCCATGGTCCCGGATTCGCACAGCCCGACCAGGTGGCGCATCTGGCCGAACGCCACGGCGTTGGCGCGGGTGTGTCCCGGGATCGTCTGCCCGAAGTCGGCACCGTTTGCCATGGCGACGTAGGTTCTGCTGGTGACTCGCAGGTCAGGGTTGTCGAGAAGGACCCGCAGCGCTCCTGAGCCCGTGAAGCCAAACAGGGAGCTGAAGACGTCGCGGTAGCGAACGCTTGCACCGGGGCCGAGCGCGAACCGGATCGTCTGTGGTGTCTCGTTGGCCTGTCCGGCGGCCAGCAGCTGGACCATGAAGGTGGCGCTGTCGTTGCCTGCGTTGAGGACGTCCAGGTCCGAGCGCCAGCCAATTCCGCCGTAGCCGGAGGTGTGGCCGCCACCGGGGATCATCACGGGTGTCAGGAATGTCGCGGTTCCCCAGGGGAGGGAGGCCGTGTTCCGGCCCATGGGCTGCAGCACGCCCTCGCCGACGTCATCGATATTTCGGTCGAGGAGAGGTTTGATGGCGAAGGGTCCGGAGCCGTTGTCCGGATCCGGCTCAACCGAGATCACCGCGGCGAAACCCGAGGTCAGGTCCATTGCCGGGCTCACGAAATCCTGGCCCGGGAACGGCGGACCCGGGTTTGGCCCTGCAGATGGGCCGGCACCGTCTCCATCCTCGCCGGTGGCCATCGTGAACCTTCCTGTAGAGATGGGCCCGTTGGCGCCGGCGACCCAGCCCTCGTAGACCCAGCCGTCGGGAAGCTCGGGCAGTGACAGAGTTGGGGCCGGTCCGGCGCCGGGATCGAGCCACCAGATCCCGTTGCGGTAGTCACCACCCTGGCCGGCAGATGGGGCCTTGAGGATGTACATCCCCGAGGCGGACCGAAAGTCGGTGCCGAGAGCCGCGGGGTGGCCAACGGCCAGGGCCGCTCGGCCGTCGACCAGATCCCCGGCGAGGAGATGCGTATGGCTCGGAGCCGGGTCTGGATCCGGATCGGGCTCAATCGTGAGCACGAACGCGCTCACTCCGGCGACGCTCGGCACTGTGGTTGGGAAGTAGTCCCGCGACGGTATTCCGGCGCCGTCGACGGTGAACGTCCCGGTGCTCACCGGGCCGTTCTCGGTGATGAGCCAACCCTCGTAGGCCCAGCCCGGACCGAGGTCCTCCAGGCCCTGGAACCGAAGCAGGACATGTGCCACCTCACCGACAACCTCGCTTCCACGCAGGTTGGCGGTGGCGGTCGGAAAGCCCGCTGCCATGTTTGTCATTTCCTGCAGGGCCCCCTTGCCGACGTCGTCGATGTTTCCGTCCACAAGGGGCTTGAGGGTGAACGGCGCGGCGGAGTTGTCCGGCTCGGGCTCCACGGTCACGACCGCAGCGTACCCTGAGGTCAGGTCAGCGGCAGGATTGATGAAGTCCTGCCCGGGAAACGGGGGTGGTGTGTAGGGACCCCCGCTCAGGCCGGCCGCGTCTTCGTCGGCAGTGCCAGGCTGCGTGAAACGGCCGGTGGACACGGGTCCGTCCGCTCCGACCACCCAGCCCTCATAGACCCAGCCGGCCGGGAGGGTGGGCAAGTTGAGAGTTGGTCCCGGACCGGCTGCCAGATCGAGCCACCATATCCCGTTGTGGTAGTCACCGCTGTCCCCCGCGGACGGCGCGGCCAGGATATAAGACCCGGAGGCCGATGCGAAGTCGCTGCCCAAGGCGGCGGAGTGGGCCACCGTGAGGTGGGCGGTGCCGGAGGTGAAGTCACCACCCAGGAAGTGAACGCCGCTTGGAGCCGGGTCCGGATCCGGATCGGGCTCGATTGTGAGCACGAACGAGCTCACGTGCTCGAGGCTGGCCACCTCGGCAGTGAACATGGACCGGGACAGCGTTTTATCGGGCAGTACCGCGAAGGTCCCGGTACTGACGGGGGTGCCGTCCACGATGAGCCAGCCTTCGTAGGCCCAGCCGGGGCCGAGGGGCTCGAGCCCGTCCGCCGTCAGCTCGACATAAGCGGTTTCCGCGGCGGCGGGTGTGGCTGCGGCGATCAGCCACAGCGTGGTGAGGGTGAGCAGGGCGGCGACGCCCCGCAGGCGGAAGACGGTCATTGATCGGTTGCGCATGATGACGACCTCCTTGGTTGTTGTTCTACTGCGCCTGAGACCCAGGTTCGGAGATCTCCGTCACGCTGTTGTCACCGAGAGTTCACGGTTTGGAACAAAGTCTTTACAAAAGTGCAACGGACGCCGGAGTCCGAGCCGTTCAGGTGCGGAAGGTGGAAGGCCGACAGGCGGCCACGGCTAGCCCGTGCTCTCGGCCGCGGCAGCAAGCGAAGCGACGGGGGCGCCGGTGACGGCGAGCGCCGCGGAGTTAGTCGGCGGCTGGAAGCGAAAAGGAGACGACGGTGCCCTCCCCGACCGTGCTCGCGGCTTTGACAACGCTGCCGTGGAGCTCGAGGATTCGCTTGACGATGGCGAGGCCGAGCCCGCCCGTCCGTCTCGGCGCGTCGGGCGTGCCGCTCGCCTGGTAGAAGCGCTCGAACACCTGCACCAGCTCCTCCTCAGGGATCCCGCAGCCGGTGTCTCTGATGTGAACCTCGACCGTCGACTTTCCAGGTTGCACGTCGATGACGACGCTCCCTCCCTCCTCGGTGTGCTTGAGTGCGTTGCCGATGAGGTTCTGCAACACCCTTTGGATGAGACCGATGTCTGCGGACACCAGGGGTACCTCGTCGGGGCGCTCCATCTCGAGGGTGATGTGCTTCCGCTCGGCTTCCAGCTGGAAACCCTGGACGATGTCCTGGATCAACTCGGAGAGGGGAAACGGCTCGAGCTCCGGCTTCATGTCATGGGACTCCAGGCGCGCCAGCTCGAACAGCTCCTCGACCAGCTTGGTCAAGCGCTCGCTCTGCCGGCTCGCGATGCCGAGATACTCCTCCCGCTCGGTCTCGCTGAGCTCGACCTCTTTGAGCTGGAGCGTCTCGATGTACCCCTTGAGGGATGCGAGTGGGGTGCGGAGATCATGAGACACGTTGGCGACCAGCTCTCTCCGCAGCCCGTCCGTCTCCTTCAGGGCCCGCACCTGCTGGATGATGCGCTGGGACATGTCGTTGAACGTGGTGACCAGGGAGTCGATCTCGTCCCCGGCGCCGCGCCGGGGAGAGGAGATCTCGACCGGCTCAGTGAAGCCGCTTTCCCGGAATCGCTCCATCGACGCCGCGAGCCTCCGCAGTCTCCGGGTCAGCAGGTTAAACAGGATGACTCCGGCCAGCCCCGCCACGAGCAGGGCGGTTGCCACGACGCCAAGGCTCAGGCGCAGAATCTGGCTGCCCCGCAGCCGCTGCACCACGGAGTCGTAGTGCTCCCCCGCGAGCACGATGTAAAGGTAGCCTTCGTACCGATCGCCGACCATGATCGGCGACACCGAAAACACCTTCCGGCGGTCGGCGCTCAACGGGTCGTCGCCGAGAATCGGGAGCTCGGAGTTGGCGCTGAGAAAGGCCTTCAGGGGCTTTACATCGACCCGCTGCCGTTTGAGACGGTTCGGGGTTACGGACTGGGTCACGACGTGGCCGTCGAGATCCAGCAGGTATACCTCGATCGAGGGGTTGACGACCATCAGGGTCTTGAACACTTTCTCCAGGGCTGCCTCGTTGACCTCGCCGTTCGCCAGCAGCACGTCCTGAGCCACCAGGTTGGCGCTCAGCGAGCGGTTGAGCCGCTGCACCACCTCCTCCTCGTAGCGCCGGGTGGTGTAGAAGGTGACGGCGACCAGGATCGCACCCAGGAAGAGCAGCAGTCCGAGAAGGACGGCCACCATGCGCGCGTACAGTGATCTTGGCATCAGCTCAGCTCCTCGGCTGCGGGGAATCGGTAGCCGACGCCCCACACGGTCAAGATGAACTCCGGATGTGAAGGATCTGCCTCGATCTTGCCCCGGAGCCGATTGATATGGGTGTTGACGGTGTGCTCGTACCCCTCGTGGGCGTAGCCCCAGACGTGGTCGAGGAGCTGGCCGCGTGTGAACACCTTCCCCGGATGTCCGGCGAAGAAGGTCAGCAGGTCGAACTCCTTGGCGGTCAGCTCAACCGGCTGTCCGTGGAGCCGGGCCTGCCGCCGGTCGGCGTCGATCTGGAACGGGCCGATGGCGATGTTGGATGGTTCCGGAGAGGCCGCGAACGACTCCATGCGCCGGAAGATGGCCTTCACACGGGCGATCACCTCGCGGACGCTGAACGGCTTGGTAATGTAGTCGTCGGCACCCATCTCGAGGCCGAGAACCCGGTCGAGCTCGGTCGAGCGGGCGGTCAGCATCAGCACGGCGATGTGCGGCGCCTGGGCGCGCAGGTTGCGGCAGATCTCGAGACCGTCGACGCCGGGGAGCATGAGGTCGAGCACGATGAGGTCGAAGTCGCCGGAGAGGGCCCGCTGCAAACCCAGGTCACCCGCACCTTCGGTCGAAACCGCGTAGCCGGCATCGCGCAGGTGGAGCTCCACCAAGCTCCGGATATCCGGATCGTCCTCAATCACGAGTATCGACCGTGATGACATCTTCTCCGACCCTCCACCAACGGTGAGAGCGCGGCCTCACGCCAAGATCACCGGAGCTTCACAAAAGTATAACCCGTGGCGCGGGTGGAGAAGAGGGCCGGAAGCTTGACCACTCCGCGTGCGTGTTCCGGCGTCGAAGCGTCCCCAGCTCAGAACTCGGAGCCCGACCTTCGACTCACTCCCCGGTCCACGACTCGATGCCGGTGATCCGCGCCCGCTGGCCGTCCACCTCGACCTCGTCCCCGACGGTGCGCCCGAGCAGGCCCAAGGCGAGCTCCGTACCGTTGGCGAAGACGCGGCGGTTGACGTCGGCATCCCACGGACCGAGGATGGTGACCGGATCGAGCTCCTCGCCGCCGACCCCCTCGAGCCGCACGATGGTGCCGATATTGACACGGGAGGCATCGGTGCTTCCCGGCTCGAGGATGCGGACCTGTGCGAGGTCGTGCTGGAGCTTGGCGGCCTTGGCCGATAGCAGCTCCTGGCGATCGCGGAGCATGTGGTACTCGAAGTTTTCGCGCAGGTCGCCCTCGGCTGCGGCGGCGGTGATCCCTTTTAACGTGCGCGGGATTTCCACCTCCAGCAACTGCTTGAGCTCGGCCTGCTTGACCTCGACCGCGCCGCGTGTGGCCACCATCAGCGGTGCCTCCTCGGTCGGAACCTGTGCCTTGCTGCTCGCCGCCGCCTGCTCAATGAGACGGACGCGGCCAGGTTCGAGGCTCGAGACTCGGATGATCCGCTCCACGAACCGCTTCGCTTGCTCCGCTGTTGCAGTCTCCAGCAGCACTCGGACCGCCGCCCGGCCGCCGTCCAACAGCGCCTTCGCCCGTGCCCTGTATGGTGCGAACTCCTGCCGCGCGAGCATGTCCGGAATCCGTTCCAGGACGGAGGCCGTCATTCTGTCTTTCAAGGCTGCGGGGGCATCCTCATCGGACATTGCCTCGTGGGCCCAGACGAGTTGAGCGGCGTGCTGGAGCGGGTTGCGGAAGACCACCTCGAGAGCGGCGTCGAGACGCTCCTCTTGGCCGGCGCGGGTGAGCTCGGCGGCCAGCTCGGCCAGGATCGCCGGGTGCTCCTCGTGCAGCAGCCATCCGGCCCATACCTCGGGCCAGTCCTCTGGCCGCACCTCCCGCAGCTCGTGGAGGGCATCGGTGCGTGTGCTGCGGTCCTCGATGCCGGACAGGAGTGCGATGGCGGGCACGTTCTCGAGGAGCCGGTGGCGGGTCGCCTCGGCCGCTTGGCGGCCTCCCGGCAGCGTGCCGAGGGTCGCCGCCGTCTCCCAGGCGAGGCCGGGATCGGTCGTCTCGAGCTTCACCAGCGTTGCCTGCAGCCGCTCGGCCACCGTCCGGGCGAGGTCGTCGCCGCGGGCGGCGGCGCGGCGCGCGGTTGCCAGACGCTGCCGCGGCAGCGCCGCACTGAGCTCGTCGAGCAAAGCCTCGTCCGCGTCGCCGGAGCTCTGCGCTACGCTGTAGCGGAGGCGGGAGCCGTTGCCGCTCGAGATGACGCGCGGGTGCTTGCGTGCCTTGCCCCACCAAGCGGTCCAGCTGTCGGCTGGGAGCAGGCCTTCGAGGCCGCCCCTGATGGCCGTCACATCGGCCGCACCTGCGAGTGACTCCAGCAGCTCGGTCAGAGCCTCCCCGGGCCTCTCGGCAACCAGTGCGGCGAGGCCTTCAGGGTCGCTGACCTTGCGGTGGAGAAAGCTGCCCTCGGGCAGCCGGCGAATGTACTTGGCGATGGCACCGAAGGGGACGGAAACCGGTCGGGCGCCTCCAATGTCAACCTTGATGTTCCCGAGTTCGAGGTTGATGTCGGCAACTCGGCCGACGCCCTGCCCTGTGACTTCGACCACGGTGCCGGTGTCGTGGTCCAGCCACTGCTCTGCGGCCTCGAGGGCCTCGAGAGGGCGTCTGGCTGTCCGCACCGCGCAGTGGTCGAGCACGCGATCCAGAGACGGGCAGCCCCGGCGACTCTCTCGCAGGGCACTCTCCAGGCGTTCACGGAGGGAGGTGTCCGGCTTGCCGGCGAGGCGGACCAGCTCGCTCAGCACCACCAGGGCATCGGACCAGGCCGAGCGTTCCTCGAGCGCGTCCACGAGCACCTCGAGGAGAGTCACGGCGAGGTCCTTCTGGCCCGCCTTCCAGAGCTGGCGACGTATCTCCAGCAGCTCCTGCAGCGGGACCTGCGGCGCCTCGAGCAGCTCGAGCCACACCTCCTCCACGCGATCCCAGCTGCTGGTCACCACAGCCTCTCGAATGGTCTCCAGTGTCCCGTTTTCCTCGCTCATGCCACCTCCGCCGCGTCTTGGCGACCGTCCGCGATTCTACACCGGGCGCGAGAACGGCCTCCTTGGCAACCGGCCTCCGATGGCGTACGGTGAGGATCGACCAACGGCTCGGAGGTGAGACATGACTCGTGCTCTGGTTGCGTTCTTGGGCGTGATGACGCTCGTCGGGATCACCGCCGGTGCCGGGGAGCTGGATCGGCTTCCTCTCGGCTCTTCGGATCTCGCGTACTCGACCGGCTCGGCGCGGGCGGGCCAGCTCTACGATGCCCAGACCGGCAAGGTCGTGACCGAGGCGGAGGCGATCGACCGCCTGGCCGCGGCCCGAGTCATCCTGCTCGGCGAAGACCACACTGCGATCGCCCAGAAGCAGCTGCAGGCGCGCCTCGTCGACAGCCTCGCAGATCGGGCGCCCAACCTCGTCCTGGGAATGGAGTTCTTCCAACGCGGGGATGACGCGGTGCTCGCCCGGTGGACGAGCGATGAGCTCAACGGCGACCCGTTCCTTCTCGCCTCGGACTGGTACGACCGAGGCGGCTACAACTGGGTGTACTACGCTCCGGTGATGGACGAGGCGCAACGGCGCGGCCTTCGCGTCGTCGGCCTCAATGTGCCGCGCGAGATCCCCCGTGCCGTCAGCCACGGCGGGCTCGAGGGTCTGTCGCCCGAGCAGCGGGCCGAGGTGGGCGACGTCGAGACCGCCGGCTCACCGCAGCACCGGTACCTGATCAGCAGGTTCTTCGGCGACTCGGTTGCCCTCATGCCGGGGGCCTGGTTTGACCGGATGTACGCGGCCCAGTGCCTGTGGGACGTTGTTATGGCACGCTCGATCCTCGCCAAGCTGCCCGCCGACGGTGCGATGGTGGTTGTGGTGGGGTCGGGGCATGTCGCCTACGGCCTCGGCATTGCCCGTCGCATTCACGAGGAGCTGGCGCGCCGCGGCGAGCCCGATATTCGAGTCGCGACCCTGTGCCCGGTCACCGCGCCGGCGCCCGAACCGGGAGGGCAGCCGCACGGGCACCCGATGGGGGACATGGGAGGAGGCGGGGCCGACGCCGGCCCGCCGGCGCCGTTCGCCAGGTCCCTGGCCGACATCGTGGCGGTCTTCGCCGATACCGGCGGCGTCGAGGTCGTGCCGCGCCTCGGGCTCACGCTCGAAGATGGCGACAACGGTACGATCATGGTCAAGCGGGCGTGGCCCGACACGCCATCCGCGGATGCCGGTCTGCAGAAGGGTGACCGGATCGTCGACCTCAACGGCGTGGTTCCCGAGGACATCCAGCACCTTCGCCTTGCGTTGGCGCGGCTGCGGTGGGGCGACCGCTTCGATGTCGCGGCGCAGCGGGACGGAAAGGCGGTCAGCGCCGTCTCCCTCCTGGAGCCCGAGGTCACCAGCACCGAGGTTTCGGTCGCCCCTGGCTGGACGGTCTCCGATCTGAGCACCTTTGATCCGAGCTCTCCGGAACCGGTGACAACAACCGGGATTATTCCCGCTGACGACGCACGGAGCATGCGCGTGGTGTCACGCGACGGTGCGCCGAAGCGGGTCGAGGTGTGGGATGGGGAGACGCTCGCCGAGGTCCATGAGCTCGATGGGTCGGGGCGGGTCGTTCGCTCCATCTTCCGTAGCGCCCTTCCCGGCGGCGCCGTCGAGGTGTGCTACGAGCGAGCGGCCGATGGGAAGGTCGTCTCGACCGGCCGCTTCGACCGTGGCGGTAAACAGGTGGGGGAGGAGGTCGTCAGGTGACACCCGCGGGACCTCCCGGTTAGCCGGGTCGCTGCGAGCCCTGCCCCCGGCGCCAGACGAGGAGGCGATGGCGGCCCGGGCCCGGCCATTGGTACAATCTGTGGTCGGCCCCAAGGGCCACGAGTTATGTACGAGAGCTTCTACGGCCTTGCCGAATCTCCGTTCAGAATCACGCCGGACCCGCGCTACCTGTTTTTCTCGCGCCGGCACCGGGAGGCTTACGATCACGTGCTGTTCGGGATCACCCAGAGGCGCGGCTTCATCCAGCTGACCGGCGAGGTCGGTGCCGGCAAGAGCACGTTGACACGGGCGTTGCTGGAACGCCTCGATGACGGCTTCGCCACCGCCCTGATCCTCAACCCGGTGATGACCGGGATCCAGCTCCTGCGCTCGATTCTGAGAGAGCTCGGCCTTGACGGCGGCGGCAACGACAGGGTGCGGCTCATCGAGCGCCTCAACGCCTTCCTGCTCGAACGCGTGGCCGCGGGTGACGATGTGGTTCTCTTCATCGACGAGGCGCAGGACATGTCCGACGATCTCCTCGAGCAGGTCAGGCTGTTGTCCAACCTCGAGACCGACGACCGCAAGCTGCTGCAGATCGTGATCGTCGGCCAGCCCGAGCTGAAGGCCAAGCTTGAGCGTCCGGAGCTGCGACAGCTGCGGCAGCGCATCACCGTGCGCTACCACCTGGGCCCGATAGACCGCCGGGAGACCGAGGCCTACATCCTCCACCGCCTGCAGGTTGCCGGCGCCAACGGTAGGCCGACCTTCAGTCCCTGGGCGCTACGCGCCGTCCACTTGTATGCGCGCGGCGTGCCGCGTCTGATCAATGCCGTTTGTGACGCGTCTCTGCTGGCCGGTTACGTCGACGGGCGCGACCGGCTCGGCTGGCGTCAGGTGCGGCGTGCGGTTCGTCAGCTCGAAGGGAGGCTGCGGTGAGCCTGATTTCCGAGGCGTTGCGCAAGGCCCGTCAAGAGGCCGCCGAGTCGCGGCAGCGGGAGCGCGGCGCGCGCATCGCGGGGCTGGTGAGCGAGCCGGTAGAGCGCCGGCGTTCGCGATCGGCGCTTGTGCTGGTCGTGGCGGTCGGCGCCGCGTGTCTCGGCGCTGCGGGTGCCTGGTGGGGTTTTCACGGCCGCGGTCCGACAGCAGTGGCGGAGGCAGGTGGTCGCGCGCCCGTGGCTGCGGCTGCGCCGTCTCCGACCTCCACTCCGACACCGGCGGGAGCCGTGGCAAGGGTGGACACTCCGGACCCGCAGCCAACACCGATGCCGACAGGAACGGCCGCGGCTGGGGCCGCCGGGCAGCCGCAGCCGTCCTCCCTTGCGGTGACTCCGGGTGTGACGCCAACGCCAGCGGCTCAGTCTGCCGAAGACACCGGGGTCGAGGGACGTGAAGCGCCGCCGAGCCCGACGGCAGCCGCACAGGCGCCCCCGACGCCGACCGTGACACCGGCCGAGCCGCCGCTCGTGACGGTGCGCGACGTGTCGGGCGAGGGTAGGGTCAGGTTCGGTAGGCCTGGAAGGCCGTCAGCCACACCTGTCGTGCACCGGACGCCCAGCCCTACGCCGACAGCGGAGGTGCAGCGGAAGACCGCCTCCCAGCCCCGTGAGTTCCTAGTCACCGCACATGTCGGTCGCGTCACGCTCGAGCTCGACTACCTCGTCTACCGTCCGGATGACCCGTTTGCCCAGATCAATGGGCAGGAGGTGCACGTCGGCTCCAAGATCGAGGGTTTCGTGGTCGAGGAGATTACCCGCGACTTCGTCCGCCTCCGTGACGCCAAGGGCCCGCTGCTGCTGCGTGTCCACTGAACGGATAGCCACTCACCCACCTGGTGACGGAGTGACGACGTGACGGAGTGACGGAGTGACGGAGTGACGGAGACCCCCACCCACCCTCCCGGTGAGAAGGTGAGAAGGTGAGGAGGGCCGCCACCTACCCGGAGAAGGCGGGCGGAGCGCGCTCCACACACCGAGCCAACAGAAGCGCAGCCCCACCGCCACCCAGGTGCTTCCTCGCCTTCGGCTCGTCAGAATGGCAGGGGAGGGACGGTTCGTCAGAACGACAGAAAGAAGGGCTGCGCGCTCCCGGTGCCCGTCACCGCTCCGTCAGACGTGCGGTCAGCTGGACCGGTTTTCCCTCCCGCAGAACCGTGATCTGGACCTCGTCCCCCGGCTGATGTGCCTTGAGGGCGCCGGAGTAGGCGCGGAGGTCGGCGATGGATTCTCCTGCGAACGCGGTCACGATGTCGCCGGCCCGCATCCCGGCCCGCTCCGCCGCCGATCCCGGCAGGACCTGCGCCACGCGCACGCCGGGCCCGCTGAACGCGAAGTCGGGCATCGTGCCGAGGCTGACCCGGCGCGCGGCGCCGGCGGGCGGAGCCGGCACTGCCTCCCGGCCGGCGATCGTGACGGTGAGCGGATCGCTGCGCCCGGCAAGGTAAGCGATCGCCTCATGTGCGGCCTCGACGATGGTGGCCATGCCGGCGGCGTCGATCTTGTCGGGGGTGTCCGAAGGCCGGTGGTAGTCGGCGTTCGGACCGGTGAACAGCTGCACCGCCGGCACCCCGTGCTCCAGGCAGGCGCCCTGATCCGAGCTGTCGAGGGGCTCGGAGACGACGGCCACCGGCGTCCCGATCGTGTAGCCGACTCCCATCCAGATGAAGCGCCACTCGCGGGCCGAGTCGGCGCCGAGGACGTACAGCTTGCCGTTCCTGAGCCGGCCCACGGTGTCGAGGTTGATGCAGGCGAACGGGAGCTTGTCGGCATCGACGGTCGCCAGCAGGTGGCGGGATCCGAGCAGCCCAGCCTCCTCCCCGGTCGTCACCGCGAACAGCACCGGGCGCGGGGATGGCGGCTCGGCCGCAACCATCCGGCACAGCTCCAGCAGCACGGCGACGCCAGAGGCATTGTCGTCCGCGCCGGGATGAATCTTGCCCTGGTTGCCCGCGCGGACGTCGGGCCAGCCGCGGCCCAGGTGGTCGAGGTGTGCGAGGACCAGCACCGGGTGGCCGGCCAGAGCTGGGTCGGTGCCTGGGCGGCGGGCCAGTAGGTTGGTCAGCACCATATGGTGCGGTGTGGCGCCACCTGTCCAGCTCCAGCTTTGACCGAAGCCGTGGTCCCCGCCGGGCTCAAGGCCGCTCGCCGCGAGGCGCTGCTCGACCCATTCGGTGGCCCTCGCGAGACCGTCGCTTCCCAGCCCGCGCCCCTCGAGTGCGGGTGCGGCAAGGATGTCGACCGTGTGTTGCAGGGAAGCCGCGTCCACTTCAGGTGGCAGCTCGGCGAGAGGCTCTCGCTTGGGCAGGTGCAGCTCTGCCGGCGGGCCGTCGGTCAGGTTCCTCACCAGCGGCGACGCCAGCGGTTGCCAGAGCCCCTTGGCCACGTTCTCCGGCTCCGGGCCCTTGAACGCGAGGTAGGAGTAGCGGGTGTAGTGGGGGAGCTTGCGGGCGAGCCCGGGGATCGCCGAGACCGGGGCGGCCGTGACGAGGCCGATCGCGTCCGAGGGGTATGCTCCTCGCGCAACCAGAACAACCGAGGTCGCAGACGTTGCGAATCTCTCTCCGGCCACCGTGAGCTGGGACGGGCCGAGCTCGACGTCGTGTGCGGCGAGACGGCCGGCGACCGCGCCGGCGAAGCGGTTCTCCCGACCCAGCACCCACAGCGATCCGGCGGGTAGGGAGGTGAGGTCACGGTCGAGCGCGATCCGCGGTTCCTGTGGCCGTGTCCAGTCGGCAGCCAGTCGGCGCCACGCGTCGATCTCAGCTGCCGCGGCCGCTGCCGGCAGGACGAAAAGCGGCCGGCTGGCGCCGAACAGCGTCGACAGCGCCGGCGGCACCTCACGGGGGTCGAGATGGCGCATGACGTCGAACGCCGGGTCGACGTCGAGACGGAGGGGCTTGGATGGGCACGGGATGGTCACCGTGCACTCCCGGCCGCGGGCCTCGGCGACCTTCCAGATGGGGTCGGATCTTCCATCAACGGTGACGGCGACGGGCACGTCGACCGGGAACGGCGCCTCAAACTGAGCCTGCCGGAGGGTGAGCGTGACCTCCCATGGGAGGGTACCGCCGGCGCGCGCCGCCTTGATCGTGTCGATCTCGATCTGCGGCGCCCCGGTGCGGGAGGTCCAGGTCGCGAAGAAGCGCGTCCAGTCCCTGCCGGTGACCTCGGACAGGGCGTCGGCGATATCGGCGAATGAGGCGCGACTGAAGCGGTGGCGGGAGTAGAAAAGCGAAAGAGCGGCGAGGAACTGCCGGTCACCGACGGCCCGTCGGACCATGTGGAAGAGCATCAAGCTCTTGCCGTACCCGACCGCTTCCGAAGCGGCGGAGAACCGGTTATGGAACTCAGTCAGCGGGAAGTCTTTGCCGCCGCGAACGAAGTCGGAGAACTTCTTGAGCGTGGCGCGACGGTAGCCGGCGCCCTCGCCGCGCTGCTCGGCGAACAGGTGGTCCGCCATGTACGCCGTCAGGCCCTCGCACCAGTTGCCGGAGCTGAAATCGACGTAGGCCGAGTTCCCCCACCAGTTGTGCAGAAGTTCGTGCGGGTACGATGAGGTCAGGATCCACGGGAAGCGGATGACCCGCGGCCCGAGAAGCGTGAACCCGGGCATCCCGTAGCCGGTCTCCCAGAAGTTCTCGACCAGCGAGAACGACGAGTATGGGAAGGGGGGCAGCATCCCCTGGTACAGCTCGAGGTAGCGGTTGGTGGCCTTCAGGTAGCGGTCCGCCAGGCCGGGGTCGTCCTCACGCAGGAAGGCGTGGAGCTGTACTTTGCCGGCGACTCCGGCGTACTCGTGCCAAGGCCCGGCGACCAAGTAGATCTCCTCCTGGGGTGTGGCGCAGCTCCAGGACGTCGCTCGCGTCGCCTCGGTCGCCGGCTCGTTGCTCGCACGGGCGCCCTGGCTGACCACGTCCCAGGGGGGCGTCAGCCCGTGGACCTCGAGCTCGAACGTCACCAGGCCATCCCCGAACGTCGGTACCCAGAACGAGCTGCCGGCGAGGAAGGCGCCGCGCTCGTCGATCAGCCCGGGCGTCTCGGAGAAGCTGCGCTGGTACTCCGTGCCGGAGGTCGCGAGCGGATGGTTGATGACGCCGCCGTAGCGGATCTCGACCGGCTCACCCGCGCCGGGCGCGGCGACGAGCCGGTAGCCCAGCAGCGGCACGTCTCCAGCAGTCTCGGTGGTGGCGTTGACACCGAGGAAGTCGGCGGGCGGTGCCGCCTGCGTGGGCTGGAGCGTCCATCCTGCGGTTGTCACCCGCGGCTGCAGCCCGGCGTGCAGCACGAACCGGTAGGCGCCGTCTGCGTCCTGGCGGACATCCGCGCCGAAGGTGACACGGTCGACGACCTCGATCCGGTGGGCAGTGGGGAACAGCCTCACCCTCAGCGCATGGTGGGTGGGCGAGGCGAGCGCCGAAGGGGGCACGGCGCAGACGGCCAGGGCGAAGGCCAGGGCTCTGACCACTCTGTTCATCTGGTCCTCCTGGGAGATTTCGTACCGAAGCGCTCGAGCTCGGAGAGGATCAGCCTCTCGGCGGCATCGACGGTGTCAACGCGCAACGGGAGGCAGAGGTCCAGGCGGTCGGCGAACCCGTCCGCGACCACGGTGTCGCGGATCCAAGCTATCAGCCCGTCCCAGTGCTGGCCGTACAGGAGAAACGGCGTTGGCGGCAGGTGGCGGACCTGAAGGAGCTGCCACACCATGGTTGCCTCGAGGGTCGAGCCGAGACCGCCGGGAAAGACTACGAACGCAGAGGACAGCCGAACGAAGTGGTGCAGCCGGGAGAAGAACGTCCGGTGGCGGTAGACGCGCTCGACGAAGGGTCCGACCTCGGAGCCGGCGACCATGCGGATCGGCAGACCGTCCCCGTCCGCCGGCTCTGTGATCTCCCCCTGTGAAGCGCCCTCGTTGGCCGCCTGCATGAGGCCGGCGCCGCCTCCGGTGACGATCTCGCACCCGGCGGCCGCGAGCCGCCGCGCTAGCTCGCGGGCGTCGCTGTACAGGGCGTGGTCCGGCCGCGTACGAGACGAGCCGAAGATGGAGACCCTAAACCGCTCGAGGTTTCTCGGCTGGAGACGTTCCAGCGACTCGATCGTGGACCACAGCTGCTCGACCGACTGGTCGATCACGCGCACCAACTCGCGCGTCGTCTCGACGGGTGGCAGGGGGCTCGTGCGCTTTCGCGGGTCGTGCGGGTCGCTCATGCTGGTCTCTCAGAGGTCCAGGTCGTCGGCCGAGAATAGCGGCGGCGTGGGCTCGATCTTGGGCAGCGTGTACTCCAGGATCTTCTTTCCCCAGCTGTCGTGGGCATTCGCGTCGAGGCGCAACGGCTTCAGTCCGCGAGCGGCGATCATCCCTTCCAGAAGCAGGTCGATCTGTCGCTGGAAACCGGGCTCGACCGCACGTACGCCGTCGAATGACGGTCGACCCCAGACTGGAACGTGGACCAGCGTATCGTAGGTGGAAAGCCAGCGGTCGAGCATCTTCTCCCACTCCGGGGCGGCGCCGGTCGCGTGCACCAGGTAGCAGTAGTTGTCGAGCACCGAGCGGTCGCACAGCACCACCTCGTGGCGTGCGCAGGCCTCGATCTCGAGCGACATCTGCGAGTGGAGGATCCACTCCTGTGCCTCACGTGTGGTCTCCTGGTTGATTGGCAGCGGACAGCTGCGGGCGACCTCGCGCACGATGTCGACATCCAGGCCCCGCCGCTTGAAGCGTGCGGCGAGCTCGAAGCAGAGAGTTGTCTTGCCCACCCCGTGACTGCCGATGAGAGCGATCTTCATGTGTGCATTGTACGGGAGCTATTCGCTCCGCGAATCGCTGGCAGTAGATCGCGAATCAACAACCCATGCCCTGCCTGTCTCCTTCGTTCAGGTTCGTTCTTATAGGAACCGTTTCGAGTGTCGATGAGGCTTGATTGTGAACCGCCAAGCTGCCAAGTACGCCAAGCTCGCTAAGAAGATATTCCCTTTCTTATCTTTGCGTTCTTCGCGCCTTGGCGGTTCAATTGTTGCCCTGCCGGGATCATGCGTGCGCGGAAACAACCTGACTCAAGGGGATACGCAGGATCCTCGCTAGCGGCCGGCGGCGCGGCCGGTCGGCCGCAGCGAGCCGGGAAGCGCCTCGGCAGCGTCGAGCATGGCCCGGTAGATCTCGTCGGCGTTGGCGGCTTCCAGGAGGCGGGCCATGCGGGTCGAGTTGCGGACGATCCAGGCGAGCCGGGAAAGCCAACGGAGGTGGAGGGCGTCGTTGCGGAGGGCGAGCAGGAAGAAGAGGCGAGTGCGGCCCATGTCTGGAGATCCGAACTCGACCCCTTCAGGCGAGCGGCCGAGGGCGATGAACTGCCGCGGGAACTTGTCCGGGGAGCGGCGGCGGGCGTGCAGGAAGGCAACACCCTCAGGGACCGCGGTCGGTACCAGGCGCTCTCGTGCCGCCAACGCTGCCTCGAGCCATTGTGGGTCGTTGACCAGCCCCAAGCGGGTTACCTGCTCGACCATGACGCGGATCACGTCACCGCGGTCCTGAGCCGTGAGGTCGGGGATGATGTTGTCGACCGTGAAGATCTCCGCCAGGGGGGCATCGATTACCTGGTTGACTGGAGACTCCGCGGATGTGACCGACGCCGAGGCGATGGTGTCCAGGTACTCGTCGAGGAGGGCGCGACGGAATCGCCACTGGCCGCCGATCTTGACTCCCGGGATCCGGCCTTCGTGTGCCAGTCGAACCAGTGTCCGCTCGGCAAGCTTGAGATACTCCGCGGCTTCCTTGGCGGTCATGTACGCTTCCATCATCGACCTCCCGGTATGAGACCGATTGCGGTCTCTATTGGCTGAATACTCCTCCTTTTGGCGTGTGTCAAGGAAGCTCGAGGTGGTGTTGGAGGGGATTCACGCCTTGCGGCAGGGCGGACCTTGCGCCGGCGACGGCCCTGTGCTATCACGTACAGGCTCGTCAGAGCCAACGATCACGGGGAGGAACTCGGCATGGATATCGAGGCCAAGGTGAAGGAGATTATCGTTCAGCAGCTGGGGGTAGATGCGGAGAAGGTGACGCTGGAGGCGTCGTTTGTCGACGACTTGGGGGCCGACTCTCTGGATACGGTGGAGCTCGTCATGGCCTTTGAGGAGGAGTTCGGGGTCGAGATCCCGGACGAGGCGGCGGAGAAGATCGCCAAGGTCAAGGATGCCGTGGAGTACCTCAAAGCCAACGTGGAGGAGTAACCGTGGCGCGCCGGGTGGTTGTGACCGGCGTGGGGCTGGTGTCCCCGCTGGGGAACACCACCGAGGCCACGTGGCAGGGGCTGCTCGAGGGCCGCAGCGGCGTCGGCACGATCTCCCGCTTCGACCCGGAGGGGTACGCCGTCCGCATTGCAGCGGAGGTCAAGGGCTTCGATCCCGAGGACTGGGTCGACCCGAAAGAGGTCAAGAAGTTCGACCTCTTCGTCCACTATGCTGTGGCAGCGGCCGACATGGCCCTGGCCGACTCCGGCCTCGAGATCAGGGATGACAACGCCGACCGCGTCGGTGTCGTGATCGGGTCCGGGATCGGCGGCCTGCCGCTGATCGAGAGGACCTGTGCGACCTTCTTGGAGCGCGGCCAGCGGAGGGTGTCGCCGTTCTTCATTCCGGGCGCCATTATCAACATGAGCTCCGGGGTCATCAGCATTCGCACCGGTGCAAAGGGACCGAACACGGCAACCTGCACCGCGTGCTCAACCTCGGCCCATGCCATCGGCGATGCTTTCCTCTACATCCGTCACGGCTACGCCGACGCCATCATCGCCGGCGGTTCGGAGGCCGTGATCACGCCGCTTGCCGTGGCGGGGTTTGCCTCGATGCGGGCGCTGTCCACGCGCAACGATGAGCCCGAGCGAGCATCGCGGCCGTGGGACAAGGACCGGGACGGCTTCGTCATGGGTGAGGGTGCGGGGGTGGTTGTGCTCGAGGAGTTCGAGCGCGCGCGCCGTCGAGGCGCACCGATCCTCGCCGAGGTGCTGGGTTTCGGCATGAGCTCGGACGCCTTCCATATCTCGGCGCCGGCGGAGGACGGCAACGGCGGCGCGCGGGTCATGAAGTCGGCTCTGGACGATGCCGGCCTCAACCCCGAGGACGTCGACTACATCAATGCCCACGGGACCTCGACGCCGCCCGGCGACCGGATCGAGACCCTCGCGATCAAGACCGTGTTCGGCGAGCATGCCTACCGCCTGGCGGTGTCATCGACCAAGTCGATGACTGGCCACCTGTTGGGTGCGGCGGGTGGGCTGGAGTTCGCAGTCGCGACGCTGTCGGTGACCAACAACGCGATCCCGCCGACGATCAACCTCGACCAGCCGGATGAGGAGGACGACCTGGACTACGTGCCACACGAGGCCCGTCAGAAGCCGGTTCGGATCGCGCTGACCAACTCGTTCGGCTTCGGTGGGACGAACGCCTGTCTGGTGGTGGGGAAGGTGCGCTGACGGCGTGGTAACGGGTTCTGGTGGGTCGCCGAGCCGCGGGTGGGGAGGACCCTCTGAGTGATGGGTCGCGAGGGGCGGCGGGGTGGTCCGGCGGCGTGCGCCGCTCCGTGCTCCAGTTCGTTGGCCGCCTGCAGTTCTATGACTTCGGCCGCTGGCTGCTGTTCGCCGTTCTGATCGGGATCGTGGCCGGCCTCGGTGCGGTCGCCCTCACGTGGGGAGTGGGGTTCGTCTCAACGCAGGTGCTGGGGCGGGCCACTGGCTTCGTGCCGCCCGGTCATGGGCACCTGGCAGCCAGCACATGGCACGCTCCATCCCGGCCCTGGGCGCTGCTCCTGGTGCTACCGGTGGCCGGCCTCATCGTCGGCTGGATGGTACAGACGTTCGCGCCCGAAGCTGAAGGGCACGGCACCGATGCAGTGATCCACTCCTTTCACCGCGAGCGGGCGATGGTGCGCAAGCGTGTGGCGCCGATCAAGCTGATCGCTTCGATTCTCACCATCGGCTCGGGCGGATCGGCCGGGCGAGAGGGTCCGGTGGCGCAGGTCGGCGCCGGTTTCGCGAGCTACCTGTCGGGGCTGCTCGGCCTCTCCGCCAGTGACCGGCGGGTCCTCGTCGTGGCCGGCGTCGGCGCCGGCATCGGCGGCATGTTCCGGGCTCCGCTGGGGGGCGCCCTGTTCGCCATCGAGGTGCTCTACTCGGAGAACGAGTACGAGTCGGAGGCCCTGATTCCGGCGATCATCGCCTCGATCGTCGCCTACGTGGTCAACGCCTCGATCACGGGCTGGGGGGTCGTGTTCCATACGCCCCAGGTCAGCTTCAGCCGGCCGCTCGAGCTGGTTTCCTATCTCGTGCTCGGGATGATTCTGGCCCTGGTGGGGATTGTCTACGTCAAGGTCTTCTATGGGATGCGTGATCTCTTCTTCGCACGCCTTCCGGTTCCGGCATGGGTCAAGCCCGCGATCGGTGCGCTGCTGCTCGCGGCGGTCGCCGTGGCGCTGCCCGAAGTGCTCGGCGCGGGCTACGGCTGGCTCCAGCTCACGCTGCACGAGCAGCTGCCGCTGAAGCTGCTGCTCATCCTGCTTCCGGCCAAGATCCTGGCGACCTCGCTCACCATCTCGTCCGGCGGCTCTGGTGGCGTGTTCGCACCTTCGCTGATCATCGGAGGCATCACCGGCGCCGTGTTTGCTGCCCTGGTGGCGCAAGTCGCGCCGGCGGCCGCGCCGCCGGTAGTCGCCTGCGTCCTGGTAGGGATGGGCGGTTTTTTTGCCGGGGTTGCAAAGGTGCCGATAGCAGCGCTGATTATGGTTGCCGAGATGAGCGGGTCGTACCAGCTGCTGGCACCCATGATGCTCGTCGGGTCGGTTGCGTTCTTGCTGACGCGCGGCGTGACGATCTACGAACAGCAGGTGCCGGGCCGTATCGACTCGCCGGCGCACCTCGGTGAGTTCCAGGTCGATGTCCTCCAGCAGCTCCGGGTGGCCGAGGTGGTGGAGGGCGAGCGCCCATTCATCACGGTCGCACCGGGAACTCCCTTCTCCCGCATCCTGGAGCTGGCGTCGGAGAATGCGCAAGACTACTTCCCGATTGTCGGAGACGATGAGCTGCTGATCGGCGTCTTCTCCATGGACGACGTTCGACGGGTCGTATCGACACCGGAGGTCTGGCCGCTGCTGGTGGCAGACGACCTCGGCGTCGGCGCCGAGGGGGTTGTCTACCTGGAGCCGGACGACGATTTGCACACTGCGGTGCGCCGTTTCATGGCCGCCGACGTCGGCGCGTTGCCGGTCCTCGAAGGTCCGGCCCCATCACGTCTGCTCGGCATGCTCAGCCATCATCGTGTCATGGATGCTTATGACCGTACCGTGCGAACGATCCAAGATGCTACCGCAGGCTCGTGACTCCGGTCGAGCTCGTTGCCCGAAGTGGTGGTGAATGACCATTCATTTTGCTACACTGGAGGAGATGAATGAGGGCTCAGTCAGCCGGATGCGCCCGCAACTACATGTGACAGGGGAGGTTCGCCGTGAAGTGTATTGTGTGCATCACGCACGTCCCGGACACGGCGTCGGTAATCAAGATCGACTCCGACGGCCGGCACATCGATGAGACGGGGATCAAGTGGATTGTGTCCCCCTACGACGAGTACGCTCTCGAGGAGGCGCTCAAGCTGACCGAGGCGAAGGACGGTGAGGTCACTGTCGTCGCCTACGGTCCGCAGCGGGCCGAGGCCGGGCTTCGCGAGTGCCTGGCGCGGGGCGCGCACAACGCCGTACACATCGTGGGCGGCGAGGCGACGCTGGGCGACAGCCTGGCCATCGCGAAGGTGCTCGCGGCCACGATAAAGGACCGCGAGTTTGACGTGATCCTGTGCGGCACGAAGGGCGTCGGCACCGACAACGCGCAGGTCGGACAGATGCTGGCCGAGCTCCTCGACCTCCCCCACTTTACCGACGTCATCAAGGCGGAGTGGACCGATGGCTCGGTCTCGGCCGAGCGCGAGATCGAGGGCGGGCACGAGCTGCTGTCCTCGCCCTTGCCGGCTGTGATCACCGCCCAGAAAGGGCTGAACGAGCCACGCTACGCCTCGCTCAAGGGCATCATGGCGGCCAAGCGCAAGCCGGTCGAGAGCATGAAGCCTTCGGACCTAGGCCTCGACGAGGAGGCCCTGGCCGGCCCGGAAGCGACCTACCACGTCCGCAGCCTCGACCTGCCGCCGGCCAAGCAGGCCGGCAAGATCATACCGGGCGAGGACGACCCGCAAGCGGCCGCGGCGGAGCTGGTGCAGCTCCTCCATGACGAGGCCAAGGCCTTTTAGAGGAGGCAATCATGGCAGGCATTCTGGTCTTCATCGAGCAACGTGACGGTGCGATCCGCAAGGGGTCGCTCGAGGCTCTCAGCGAGGCCCGTCGCCAGGCGACGAACGCCGGCTGGGAGGTGGCTGCGGTGCTTCCCGGCTCGGGGATCGCGTCTGCAGCCGCTGATCTCGGGAGCTACGGAGCATCCAAGGTCTTCGTGGCGGACGATGCCAATCTCAAGCTGTACTCTGCCGAGGGGTACGCGCAAGCGGTGGCGGTGGCGGCCAAGAAGATGGAGCCGGACGCCATCTTCTTCTCGGCAACCGCCATGGGGCGCGACCTGGCGCCACGCGTCGCTGCCAGGCTCGGCGTCGGCGGGCTCGCCGACGTCACGGCGTTGAGCCTCGAGGGGAAGACGTTGGTGGCAAGGCGCCCGGTGTATTCGGCCAAGGCCTTCGCCACCGTAGACACCGCGGGCAAGACGCCCCAGGTCATCGGGCTGCGGCCAAACGTGTTCGCGGCGGAGCAGGTCGAAGGCTCGGCGGAGATTGTGGCTCTGGACGGCCTGTCACTGTCCATTCGCGCAGTGGTCACGGCGCTTGCCGATGCCGGCGGCGGCGAGATCGATGTCGCCGAGGCCAACGTCATCGTCTCGGGCGGCCGCGGTCTCAAGGGCCCCGAGAACTTCGCCCTCATGCGGGAGCTGGCCGGTCTTCTCGGGGCGGCGGTCGGCGCCTCGCGCGCCGCGGTCGATGCCGGATGGATCGACCACTCCCACCAGGTTGGGCAGACTGGGAAGGTCGTCAGCCCCAAGCTGTACATTGCGTGCGGGATTTCCGGGGCCATACAGCATCTGGCAGGGATGAGCTCGTCGAAGATCATCGTCGCGGTCAACAAGGATCCCGATGCGCCGATCTTCAAGATTGCGGACTACGGGGTCGTCGGCGACCTCTTCCAGGTCGTGCCGGCGATGGTCGAGGAGCTGAAGAAGCTGCAGGCCGCGTGACCATCAGTAGCGGAACGGCGAGCGATCGCTCGCCGTTCCCTCGCCACTGAGACGCCCGCTCGGGTCGGGCTGAGCGGGCGTTTCGGTATGCCATGGTATTCTTCGCTGTCACGGGCCGGTGGCAAGCACCCGCAGGGCGTTGCGAACAAGGTCCGGGAGGCTTCGTGGACCTGCAGTCAGTCATCCTCTCTCTTTCTCGCTTCTGGGCGGACAACGGGTGTGTCGTGCAGCAGCCGTATGACGTCGAGGTGGGCGCCGGGACGATGCACCCGGAGAGCTTCCTGCGCGTCCTTGGTCCGGAGCCGTACCGCGTGACCTACGTCCAGCCGTCGCGCCGTCCGGCAGATGCCCGGTATGGGGAGAACCCCTTCCGTCTCGGCAAGCACCTGCAGCTGCAAGTGATCTTGAAGCCTTCGCCCGACGATGTGCAGGAGCTCTACCTCCGGTCGCTGGCGGCACTCGGAATCGACCCCAAGGTGCATGACATCCGCTTCGAGGAGGACAACTGGGAGTCCCCAACGCTCGGGGCGTGGGGCGTCGGATGGCAGGTGCTTCTCGACGGCATGGAGATCACGCAGTTCACCTACTTCCAGCAAGCGGGCGGCATCGAGCTGGCGCCGATATCCGCCGAGCTGACGTATGGCCTGGAACGCATTGCGATGTTCCTACAGCGCAAGGACTCGATCTACGATATCGAGTGGGGCGGTGGCCGCCGCTACGGCGATATCCGGCTCAAGGAGGAGTGGGAGTCATCCGTGTATGGCTTCGAGATCGCAGATATCGAGATGCTGCGACGCCACTTCTCCGATTGGGAGCGGGAGGCCGCTCGTTGTCTCGAGCACGAGCCGCCGCTGGTGGTTGCGGCCCTCGAGGCCACTCTCAAGACCTCCCACCTGTTCAACCTTCTCGACGCCCGCGGCGCGGTGTCGGTGACCGAGCGTGTCGCCCTCATAGGCCGGGTCCGGCGCAACGCGGTGCGGGTCGCCAAGGCGTATGTCGAGCAGCGCGAGGGCCTGGGTCACCCGTTCGCGACGGGCGAGGGGGCGTGATGGCCGACTTCCTGCTCGAGGTACGTACCGAGGAGATCCCGGCCGGCGCGCTTCTGCAAACCCGGCGGCAGCTCGCGGAGGGCTTTCGCACAGAGCTCAGTGCCGTCGGTTTTGGCGGCGCCAACGTAACGGTGGCCACCACCAGCCGCCGGCTGGTGGTGGAGGTGTCCGACCTTCCAGAGCGCCAGCCGGATCATGTCGAGACGGTCAGCGGGCCGCCGGCTTCGGTCGCGTTCGACGGCGACGGGCGGCCGACCCGGGCGGCCGAAGGCTTCGCACGCAAGGTCGGCTTGCCGGTCGAGGCGCTCGAGCGGTTGGCGACGCCGAAGGGCGAGTACGTTGCCGCGCGTGTGCGACAGCAGGGCCGGACGACGGTGGAAATCCTACGGGATGCAGTGCCGCTGATTCTCGGCAGGCTCCGCTTTCCCAAAACCATGCGATGGGGAAGCGGGCAGTATGTGTTCGTGAGGCCGGTCCACGGCGTTGTCGCCATGCTGGATGACGATGTGGTGCCGGTGCAGCTGTTCGGCATCCACGCCGGGCGGAAGACCCTTGGCCACCGCGTGCATGCGCCGCAGGAGTTTGGTGTCTCGGGGCCTGCGGCGTACCGCGCCGAGCTCGAGCACCGCAGTGTCACCCTGGATCCGGCGGCTCGCCTGAGGGTCCTTCGGGAGCGTGCGCGCGAGCTGGCGGAGGAGGTCGGCTGCCGTGTCCATCCGGACCCGGAGCTCGTCGCCGAGCACGTGGAGCTGGTCGAGTACCCGGGGCTCATCCGGGGCGAGATCGGTGCGAGGTACCTCGAGCTGCCTCGTGAGGTCGTCATCACCACCCTGCGCCATCACCAGAAGTGCCTGTCCCTGGAACGACCTGATGGCGCCCTGGCACCCTACTTCCTGGCTGTCGTCGACCGCAAGGACGACCCCGACGGGCTCATTCAACAGGGCAACGAGTGGGTGATCGGAGCCCGCCTTGCGGACGCGGGCTTCTTTTTCGCCGAGGATTGCAAACGTCCGCTCGCCGAGCTCGTGACCGAGCTCGAGCGCCTGGAGTACCACCGAACCCTCGGCTCGCTGGCTGCCAAGACCGAGCGCGTAGGGAGGCTGGCCTGCCGGCTCGCCGAGCTGGCCGGTGTCGCCATCGCCCCGGAGCAGCTGCGGCGAACCGCGGGCCTCGTCAAGGCGGATCTCGTGACTCACATGGTGGGGGAGTTCCCCGAGCTGCAGGGGGTGATGGGCGGCCACTACCTCCGTCTCGATGGCGAGCCCGAGGAGGTCTGGACGGCGGCCAGGGACCATTACCTGCCGCACGGGCTCAACGGCGAGATCCCCGCCTCGGAGCTCGGACGGTTGGTTGCAGCCGCGGATCGCCTGGATACGCTAGCCGGACTGTTCGCAGCCGGCGAGAGCCCCTCCGGATCGCGCGATCCCTTCGGCCTCAGGCGCGCCGCTCAGGGGTTGGTGAGAATCCTGATCGCGGCGGGCTGGGATCTTGACCTGGCCGCTGCGGTGCGCCGTGCGGCCGAGCTCGCTGGCGAGGTGGTGGACAGCGATGTCGAGGAGGTCTCACGAGCCGTGCTGGGCTTTCTCTCGGAGCGGGTCCGGCGGTACTTGACGGACGCCGCGGGCGTGAACGGAGATACTGCCGACGCCGTGATGGAAGCTGGCTGGAACCACTTCCCGTCGCTGCTGGCGCGCGCCGACGCCCTGGAAGCGGTACGCTCGGCGCCCGAGCTCAGGGCGCTGGCGCTGGCATTCAAGAGGGTTCGCAATATCACCGATGGACAGCCCGAAACCGCCATCGACCCGGCCCTGCTCGTGGAGGCGGCGGAAGCCGACCTGTACCGCGAGGCTGCGGCCTTCCACGATGCTCTGAGAGAGCATGTGGCGGCGAGACGGGTGGACGAGGCGTTTGCCGCCATGGGGCGTCTGGCGGAGACGCTGGACCGGTTCTTCGTCGAGGTGCTGGTCATGACCGAGGACGAGCGGGTCCGGTCCAACCGGATCGCGCTGTTGAAAGGGCTGGGGCGGGACTTCCTGACTCTGGCCGACCTGTCCAAGCTGCAGGTGGATGGAGGCGAACAATGAGCGCTGACAAGAACGTCTACTCCTTCGGTGGTGGTTCCGCCGACGGCAACGCAGGGCTGAAGAACCTGCTCGGGGGCAAGGGAGCGAACCTCGCCGAGATGGCGGATCTGGGGATACCGGTACCGGCCGGCTTCACCATCACGACGGAGGTGTGCACCCACTACTACGACCACGAGCACGAGTATCCCGGAACCCTTTCGAGCGAGGTTGACACGGCGTTGGCAAAGGTCGAGCAGATCATGGGCGCCGGCTTCGGGAGCGCTGACAACCCGCTGCTGGTGTCAGTGCGATCCGGTGCGCGGCAGTCGATGCCGGGGATGATGGAGACGGTGCTGAACGTCGGCCTGTGCTCGGCGACGATTCCCGGACTGGTGGCCAGGACCGGGAACGCTCGCTTCGTGTACGACGCGTACCGCAGGTTGATCATGATGTACGCCGATGTCGTGATGGAGAAGGCTGTCGGCATCGAGGCCAAGGAGGGGCAGGGGATCCGCCAGCAGCTCGACCGGATGCTTGACGAGGTCAAACGGACCAAGGGCTACGCCTCGGACGCCGAGCTGACCGAGGGCGAGCTCCGCGAGCTGGTCGAGCGCTTCAAGGCTCGCGTTCGCGAGGTTCTGGGCAAGGACTTCCCGGACGATCCTCGAGAGCAGCTGTGGGGCGGTATCGGCGCAGTGTTCGCCTCCTGGAACGGCCGGCGTGCGCTGGCGTACCGGCGCATCGAGGGGATCCCCAACGAGTGGGGGACGGCAGTGACGGTCCAGGCCATGGTCTTCGGGAACATGGGCCAGACCTCGGCGACCGGGGTCGCCTTCACCCGCAACCCGGCGACCGGCGACAACAGGTTCTACGGTGAGTGGCTGCCAAACGCTCAGGGTGAGGATGTGGTGGCGGGAACTCGTACTCCCAACCCCCTCAACGAAGAGACCAAGAACGATCAGAATCGGCACCTGCCGTCACTGCAGACGGCCATGTCGAAGGTCTATGGCCAGCTGGTTGAGATCCGAAACCGGCTCGAGCAACACTACCGCGACATGCAGGACATCGAGTTCACGATTCAGGACGGCAAGCTGTGGATGCTGCAGACCCGCGTCGGAAAGCGGACCGGGACGGCGGCCCTGAACATGGCCATGGACATGCTGGCCGAGGGCCTCATCGACGCTCCCGCCGCTGTCCTGCGCGTCAGGCCCGGGCAGCTGGACGAGCTTCTCCATCCGATCGTCGATCCGGCAGCTGAGGCCAGAGCCGAGCCGCTCGCCAAGGGTCTGCCGGCAGGTCCCGGAGGGGCCAGTGGCATGGTCGTGTTCACGGCGGAAGCCGCGGTGGCGTGGACCAAGGCCGGCAAAGACGTGCTGCTCGTGCGCGAGGAGACCAACCCCGAGGATGTTGAGGGGATGCGCGCCGCGGTCGGCATACTGACGGCCCGGGGCGGCATGACCTCGCACGCGGCGCTGGTGGCGCGCGGCTGGGGGAAGTGCTGCATCGTCGGCGCGGGCGCCTTGCAGATCAACGCCGAGCACAAGACCATCAGCGTTGACGGCAAGGTGTTCCAGGAGGGCGATGTGCTCACCCTCAACGGTACCCGCGGCACCGTCTACCCTGGCCGGCTCGACATGATCGATGCCACCGAGAACCCCCGTTTCGTCGACTTCATGAAGCTGGCCGACGACATCCGCGTGATGAAGGTTCGCACCAACGCGGAGACTCCCGAGGACGCAAAAACCGCCCGCGAGTTCGGTGCCGAGGGCATTGGTCTGTTTCGGACCGAGCACATGTTCTACGGCGTCGGTTCCGAGAAGCCTCTGTTCATCCTGCGCAAGATGATCATGGCCGGTTCAGAGGCGGCGCGCCGCGCCGCCCTCGAGGAGCTGTACCCATTCGTCAAGAAGGACATCAAGGCCACGCTCGAAGTGATGGACGGCCTGCCGGTGACGGTCCGCCTGCTTGATCCGCCGCTGCACGAGTTCGTGCCGAGCTCGGCCGACGAGCGGGCCAGGCTCGCTGCAGCTCTCGGAATCTCGGCGGAGGATCTCGACCGGCGAGCGGAGGAGCTGCACGAGTCGAACCCGATGATGGGCCACCGGGGGGTCCGCCTCGGGGTGACGTTCCCCGAGATCTCGGAGATGCAGTTTCGCGCCATCTTCGAAGCCGCCGTGGAGCTCTTGGCCGAAGGCAAGGATGTCTTCCCGGAGATCATGGTTCCGGTGGTTGGCGTTAAGGCCGAGCTCAGCCAGCAGCTGGTTGTGGCGAAGAAGGTCTACCATGAGGTTTGTGAGAAGTACGGCCTGGATGCGATCGAGCACCTGTACGGGACCATGATCGAGATCCCGCGCGCCGCACTGACCGCCGACGACATTGCCGAGGTTGCCGAGTTCTTCAGCTTCGGCACCAACGACCTCACGCAGATGACGTTCGGCTTCTCGCGCGACGACATCGGCAGCTTCATGCCGGCCTACTTGGAACGGAAGATCCTGGCAGTGGATCCTTTCCAGGTGCTGGACCGTGATAGCGTCGGCCGGCTGGTGGAGACGGCCATCGAGAAAGGACGTAGCACACGACCGAAGCTGAAGGTGGGGATCTGCGGCGAGCATGGGGGTGAGCCCAACTCCGTCGAGTTCTGTCATCTTGTCGGTATGGACTACGTCAGCTGCTCACCGTACCGCGTTCCGATCGCCCGCCTGGCGGCGGCCCAGGCCCAGATCAGGTACCCACGGGAGGTCTAGCAATGGGGCGCTTCGCCGTCATCGGTCTCGGCCGCTTCGGATCGACGCTGGCCCGGCGCCTGTACCGCGACGGCCACGAGGTTCTGGCCATCGACCACCAGGCAGAGCTGGTCCAGGCGATGCGCGACGACGCCTCGCAGGCGGTCGTGGTCGACGTTCGTGACAAGAGTCGGCTGCGGGCCCTCGGTCTGAAGGACGTCGACGTGGCGGTGATCTCGGTCGGGGAGCACCTCGAGGCCTCGACTCTGGCGGCGTTCTACCTCAAGGAGATGGGGGTCAAGGTGGTGGCGAGAGCGGTGTCGTCCGACCACGGGCGGATCCTGGAGGCAATCGGCGTCAACGAGGTGATCTATCCGGAGCGTGACATGGCGCTCCGGCTGGCCGATCGCCTGACCCATCCCAACTTGCTCGACTATGTGGCTCTCGGCCCGGAGTACTCCGTGATGGAGCTCGCTGTGCCCGCCTCGTTCATCGGACGCACCCTCAAGGACCTGCGGATCCGCAACCGCTTCCAGGTCCAGGTGGTGGCGATCCGCGACGCCCTCACCGACACCCTCAACCTCATCCCCCAGGCGGACGATGTCCTCAAGGACTCGGACGTTCTGGTGATGTTGGGGGCGCGTGATGACCTCGAGAAGTTCCGCGAGGTGAGCTGAGTGGAAGGCGTTCTGTTCATCGTCTCGTCGCCGTCCGGCGGTGGAAAGACGACCCTGATCCACCGCACCATGGAGAGGCTCGCGGAGCAGGAGCTCGGAGCCTACTTCTCGGTGTCGCACACGACGCGGGCGGCGCGCCCCGGCGAGGCCGACGGCCGCGACTACAACTTCGTGGATCGGTCCAGCTTCGAGAAGATGGTGCACGCCGGCGAGTTCCTCGAGTGGGCCGAGTACGCGGGCAACCTCTACGGCACCTCACGGGCGGAGGTGTGGAGGAGGCTCGAACGCGGTATCGACGTCTTCCTGGACATCGACGTGCAGGGGGCGCAACAGGTCAAGACATCCGTTCCGGAAGCGGTGAAGATCTTCATTTATCCTCCCTCCTACCCGGTGCTGAAGCAGCGCCTCAAGCAGCGCCGCCAGGACCCGCCGGATGCGATCCGCCGCCGCCTGCAGCTGGCGCACCGCGAGCTCGGGGTCGCCGGTGAATTCGACTATGCTATTATCAACGACCGTATCGAGCGGGCGGTTGAGGCCATGCTCGGCATTTGCCTCGCCGAGCATCAGCGCTTGACACGTATGAAGCCACACCTTGACGCCATCCGAGAGGCTTTCCAGAAGGCTCTCGAGGAGGACTTCGCTGAATGAACACACTACCCGAGGGGTTCGACTCCATCTTCCGCTACATCATCGTCGTCTCACAGCGGGCCGAGCAGCTCATCACCGGGGCCAAGACACGGCAGGAGAGCCAACGGAGCAAGCCGACCTTGACCGCCAAGGATGAGGTCGATGAGGGCCTGGTCAAGTGGCGGATTCTAACCGCAGAGGAGCTGGAGGCGCAGCGCCAAGCCATGGTAGAGCAGTTCCGTGCGGAAGTCGGCGGCGAGGGCTCGGAAGACGGGCGGCCGCTTCCCGACGTGCTGCCGACCGCTCCGGCGCCGGCGGCCCCGCCGGATGTTGAGACTGACGATGAGGGCCACGACGACGAGGTGTCACGCCTGCAGCGTCTGCTGGGCCTCATTGGAGTCGACTCCCTGGAGAACACCGGTGACGAGGCGGCGGAGGAAGACGGAGAGGACGAGGTTGAGGACTCCGACGGCCCGCCGGAGGGCATCGACGACGCCGATCTCGATGACACTGATCCGGAGGAGTGACGCCCCGTGAACGGCCGCGTCGTCCTCGGCGTCAGCGGGGGCATCGCTGCCTACAAGTCCGTCGAGATCCTACGCCTGCTCCAGAAGCACGGTTGCGCGGTCCGGGTCATCATGACCCGTCACGCCACCGAGTTCGTGCACTCACGCACCTTCGCCGTGCTCTCCGGCTATGCCGTGGAGGTCGACCAGTGGGAGCGCGGTGCCGAGCCGGGTGTGGATCATGTCGAGCTCTCACACTGGGCCGACCTGCTTCTGGTGGCGCCCGCCACCGCCAACGTCCTCTGCAAGATGGCCTCGGGCGTCGCCGACGATGCCCTGACAACCTACCATCTCGCGCACCGCAGGCTCCTCCTGCTGGCGCCGGCCATGAACACCATCATGTGGCGGCAGCCGGCCGTGACGAGTGCCGTTGCGACGCTCCAGGAGCGCGGTGCAGAGGTTGTCGAGCCGGGGAGCGGCGAGCTTGCCTGTGGCGATGAGGGCGAGGGACGCCTGGCAACGCCGGAGGTGATTGTCGACCGTGCCCTGCGCCTTCTCCCACGGCGCGGACCGTTGGCCGGCGTGCGGCTCCTGGTGACCGCCGGACCCACGCGTGAGGCGATCGACCTGGTACGCGTACTGACGAACCGCTCCTCCGGACTGATGGGAGCAGCGCTGGCGGAGGTCGCCGCCGGTCTCGGCGCCACAGCCACGCTGATCCACGGCCCGATGCAGGTGCCGCTGCCACTGGGAATCCGGTGCATCAGGGTGGACAGTGCGGCCGAGATGGGCGAGGAGCTCGAGCGGTGCGCCGACGAGGCCGATGCCGCCTTCCTTGCGGCTGCCGTCGCCGACTTCCGTCCGACGGAGGCCACCGCTGGGAAGCTCGACCGGAGAGCCGGCGATGTGAGCCTCCCGCTGACCCCGGTGCCGGATCTGGCAGCTGCCCTCGGCGCCCGCCTGCAACGACCCTACGTCGTCATCTTCGCTGCGGAGGCCGGTCGACTGGACGACCGTGCGCGAGCCAAGATGCGCGCCAAGAAGGCGGACGCGGTGATCCTCAATGATGTCTCGTCACCGGAGGTCGGTATGGAAGCGCCGGAAAACGAGGCCTGGCTGATCACGGCCTCGGGGGTCGAGCGTCACCTTCGGCGTGCCAGCAAGGAGGAGATCGCGCGCGAGATCCTGCTCGGCCTGAGTGGGGAGATCCTCGCGGACCGGGCGTCGCGATGAGGCCCAGTGATTTCGCCCGTTACCTTCAGGATCTGGGGTGGCGCGATTGGGTGGTCCCGCCGCGGCAGGCCAGGGCTGTTCAGGACAATGATGAGGGTGGCGAGAAGGGGTCAACGCTCGCCGGCCTCGCGGCCTCCATCGACGGCTGCACCCGTTGCGCTCTCGCCGAGAAGCGGACCAACATCGTCTTCGGTGAAGGTGCCGGCGACGCCGAGCTGATGTTCATCGGCGAAGCCCCAGGCGGCGACGAGGATCGCACCGGACGTCCCTTCGTGGGTCAGGCGGGTAAGCTGCTCGACGGCATGATCGTCGCGCTCGGACTGGCCCGCTCCGAGGTCTACATCGCCAACGTCGTCAAGTGCCGGCCGCCGGGCAACCGGAACCCCGCCGAGCCCGAGATGGCAGCATGCGCCGGGTTCCTCGACCTCCAGATCGAGCTTATCCGTCCCAAGGTTGTCGTCGCCCTCGGGCTGGTGGCGGCGCGCCGGCTGACGGGGAGTGCCAAGCCGATGAAGGCGCTGCGCCGCAACTGGGCGGTCTACCGCGGCGTGCCGGTGCTTGCCACCTACCATCCCGCCTACCTCCTGCGCAACCCGGGCGAGAAGCGCGCGGTATGGGACGACCTGAAGCTCATTCGGTCGAAGCTGAGAGAGGTTGCGGGCGCGATGGAGAGCGTATGAGCGGGGCGCCGGGCGGGAGAGGGAAGTGACGCTACAATGCCAACGTATGGGTGAGAGTGCGTGCAGACCCCGCGGTCGGGGGAGGAGGAGAGGTTATGCCCGACAGCTTTGACGACATCATCATCGAGATGAAGAAGCGACAGAGCAAGCTGCCCAAGCTGCCGTTCAAGGGCAGTGGCGGGTTGATCGTGACCGCGATCCTGCTCCTCGCGCTGGTCATCACCGGTTACTACCAGGTGGAGCCGAACGAGACGGGGGTCATCCTGCGTTTCGGCAAGTTCATCGGCACGGCGGCGTCTGGACCGCACCTCAAGATGCCGTTCGGCATCGATCGCGTGTACAAGGTCAAGACCGACTACCAGTTCAAGGAGGAGTTCGGGTTTCGCACCGCGCATGCGGGGATCCGGACTCAGTACGCCAAGGGCACCTTCACGAACGAGTCCGACATGTTGACGGGGGACCTCAACATCGCCACCGTGACGTGGGTCGTGCAGTACCGCATCGTCGACCCGAAGGCGTACCTGTTCAACGTCCGGGGCGTCGTCGGCACCATCCGCGACGTCTCCGAGGCCATGATGCGAGCGACCGTCGGCGACATGTCGTTCAACGAGGTGATTCAGCTCAAGCGGCAAGAGATCGAGGTCGAGGTCAAGGAGCGGATGCAGAAGCTCCTCGACCGCTTCGGCTGCGGGGTCTCGGTGCGTCTGGTGCAGCTACAGGACGTGCACCCGCCGGATCCCGTCAAGGACTCGTTCGACGAGGTCAACCGCGCCCGGCAGGAGATGGACCAGGCGATCAACCAGGCCTACCAGCAGTACAACAAGGTGATCTACCGGGTCAAGGGTGAGGCGGAGCAGACGGTCAAGGAGGCCGAGGGCCGGAAGATCGAGCGCGTGAACGAGGCCAAGGGTGACGCCACCCTGTTCCTCAAACAGCTGAAGCAGTACCGCAAGGCGCCAAAGGTGACCCGTCGCCGGCTGTTCCTGGAGACGATGCGCAAGGTGCTGCCGAAGCTCCGCCAGGTGTACGTCATCGACGAGAACATGAAGGGTATGGTTCCGCTGCTCGACCTCCGAGGGGCTGGCGCGGGAGGTGGTAAATGAGCCGCGGCGCACTGGTTGTCATCGTTCTCGTTCTCGCCCTCTTGCTTTTCGCGGGTGCGACGTACACCGTCCCCGAGTGGCAGCAGGCGATCGTGGTCCAGCTCGGCTCGCCGGTCGGAGCACCTGTGACGAAAGCCGGCCTCCACTTCAAGCTGCCGCTGATCCAGAAGGTGCACCTGTTCGACAAGCGGGTGCTGGAGTGGGACGGCGACCCCGAGGTCATCCCCACCAACGACTCCAAGTTCATCGCCGTGGACACGTTTGCGCGCTGGCGGGTCTCGAACGCGCTGACCATGTACAAGAAGGTGGTCGACGAGGCCGGGGCGCAGGGACGTCTCGACGACATTCTGGACGGCCTGGTGCGCGACAACCTATCGGCCCACAGCCTGCCGGAGATCGTGCGTTCGTCCAACCGCAAGATGGAGCTGGGTGAGGAGGCGATCTCGGCCGCGGACTCACCGATGACCGAGACGGGCGGACAGAGGGAGAGCGCCATTCCCGGGCTGCGCGACAAGCTGACGCGGGAGATCACGGAGGCGGCACAGAAGCGGCTGACGGAGCAGAACCTGGGGATTCAGCTCGTCGATCTCGAGATCAAGAGGCTTGCCTATACCGACAAGGTGCTGCGGAAGGTCTACGACCGGATGATCTCGCAGCAGCTGAGGATCGCCGAGAAGTACCGTGCCCTGGGCCAGGGGAAGAAGGCTGAGATCGCTGGCCAGGTGACAGAGGAGTCAAAGCGCATTCAGTCGGAGGCGTACCGCAAGGCGCAGGATATCCTTGGAGCCGGCGAGGGTGAGGCGACGAGCATCTATGCCCAGGCGTACCAGCAGGACCCCGAGTTCTACCGCCTGCTCGAGACGTTACGCACCTACAAGGGGAGCCTTGACGATCGCGGGGTGCTGCTGTTGAGCACCGACTCGGAGCTGTTCCGGTACCTGAAGACCTTGCGCTGACCCCGTCAGCGCGGGGTCTTCGTGGCGTCGCGGACGATTCCGGCCAGCTGCGACACGGTAAACGGCTTCTGCAGCCAGCGGCGGATGCCGAGCTCCATGCGCTCGCCCGAGTCGGGGTCGAGCGGGTAGCCGGTCATCAGGACGACCTCGGCCGAGGCTCCCAACGCCTGCAGGCGCCGGGTGAGCTCGAGGCCGCCCATACCGGGCATCACCACGTCCGTGAGAACTAGCACGATATCCTCGGTGTGGTCGCGCCAGAGCTCGAGCGCCTCCCGCCCGTCAGCCGCCTCGAGCACCGAGTAGCCGAGCGTCTCGAGGGCCGCGCGTGCGGCGTTGCGCACGCTGGGGTCGTCTTCCGCTACGAGCACGGTCTGCTCGCGGCTGGGTTGGCGGGTCACCGCGTTTTCGTGGCCCTGACCTTCGTCGAGGTCGGGTTCCTCTCCGGCTGGTAGGTAGATCACGAAACGAGTGCCACGGCCAACCTCGCTCTGGACATCGATGAAGCCCTCGTGCTGCTTGACGATGCCGTAGACCTGCGCCAGGCCGAGGCCGGTGCCGTGCTCCTCGCGCTTGGTGGTGAAGAATGGCTCGAAGATCCGCGTCTGGACCTCCTTCGTCATCCCGCTCCCCGTGTCGGCGATCTCGATCACGGCCCATTCTCCCTGTGGAAGACCCGGCATGGGAGGCTTGTGGCAGCTCGCGAAGGTCTGCTGGCCGACGCTGATGTCGATGCGTCCCCCGTCCGCCATCGAGTCGGCGGCGTTGACAACGAGGTTGGTGATCATCTGCTGGAGCTGGGCTGAGTCGCCAGTCACCCACAGGGAGCTCGAGGTGCAGTCGAGCCCGAGGATTGAGCTTTCCCGGATGGTGCTCCGAAGCAGACGCGTCACCTCGGTCAGTAAAGCCACCAGCTCCACGGGCCGCGGCCGGCGGATCGTCTTGCGTGAGAAGTCGAGGATCTGGCGGACCAGGTTGGCTCCGCGCTGGGCCTGGCGACGGATGGTCAGGGCGAAGCCGGAGCTCGAGTCTTCGGGCGAGACACGGCTCGCGATCATGTCGGCGCTCAGAGTGATCGCCTGCAGCAGGTTGTTGAAGTCGTGCGCGATGCCGGCCGCGAGCTCGCCAATCGCGGCCAGGCGCTCCTGGCGGTGCAAACGTTGGGCTGCTTCCCTCTCGTCGGTGACGTTTCGAATCACGAGCGCCCACTCCGCGGTGCCTGTCGACGTCACCGCATGGGCGCGGACCTCGAACAACTGTTGCGACGGCGCCTCACCGACGGCGATTTCATGGGGTAGGGCGGGATCGGGATCTTCGAGCAACGCTCCGAGTGGGAGCGACCCAAGCCGAACCAGCGGTCCCGGCATCCGGAGGTTGGGCACCAGAACAGCAACCGCCTTGCGCGCGGGCGGGTTGGAGACGATGACCCGCTGTGCAGTGTCGAGCAGGAGAACCCCTTCGGGCAGGCTCTCGATCAGGCTCTCGAGGCGGTTGTGCATGCTGGCAAGCTCACGCTCGGCGCTCACCCGCGAGGTCACATCGCGGCCCAGCACGACGAGGCCCTTGCGGCCGCCGTCCTCGTTGAAGAGCGGTACCTTGATCAGGTCATAGACGCGTTCGGTGCCATCCCGCTGTGGAACGATCTCATCCACCTGCGTCATCTCGCCGGCTTGCCATGCGGCCTCGTCGGACGCTGCGCAGGCGAGGAGCGCCTGACGGTAGGCCGGGTTCTCCTCGGCCAGCTCAGCGTCCGTTTTGCCCAGGTAGCTCCTGCCTTCCAAATCGAAGGCGTAGACGCCGTTGCGGTTGACCACCAGCCAGGCACCGCGGGCGTCCTTGAAGTAGATGACGTCGGGCGAGGCGTCGATCAGGGTTCGCAGCCGCTCCTCACTCTGCTCGAGGGCGCTCTGGATCTTCACCTGCTCGGTCCGGTCGAGAAGGGTCCCGATGATAACGGGTTCCTCACCAAGCTCGACGCGGCGGCCGAGCACCTCCAGGTGGATCATGCCACCGTCCTTGCGAAGACCTCGGAACGAGTAGCGGACACTGTCCGCCTGGCCCGACAGCCGCCGCCGGACGTGCTCCGCGACGGTGTCGCGGTCCTCGGGCCAGGTCAGATCTGTCGGCCCGAGTCGGCCGATGATCTCGTCCTGGGTATAGCCGAAGACGCTCGCGAGCGAAGGGTTGACGTAGCTGAACAGGTTGCCCTTGATGGTGTAGACGCCGCCGAGGTTGGCCTCGGCCAGGGCGCGGAACCGCTGCTCGCTGTGACGGGCCTCGGTCTCCAGCCGCTTGAGCTCGGAGACGTTGCGCAGCACGTGCACGGAACCCACCCTCGAACCGTGGTCATCGACCAGTGGCGACATGCTGGTCATGAAGTGCCCCGGCAGGCCCTGCTCGGGCCCCCACATGGTGGTGTGGATTTCGTCGGGCGCCAGCGCCGGTCTCGGACAGTCGTCCGGCGGCTCGTCGAGACCGTGGAAGGCGCGGTGACATGGGACGCCGACGAGCCGTTGCGGAGTCGACCCCAGGAGCTGGGCCATGGCCTGGTTGACCCGCCGTATCGTGTACTTAGGGTCGGTCAGCATCATCGGGTCTGGCACCGCGTCGAAGGTGCGCTCCCACTCCGTCTTCGCGCGTTGAATCGTCTGGTGGAGCTCGCGCTCGGCGGTGATGTCCTCCAAAGCACCCTGAAACACAATTGTGCCGTCGATCATCCGGACCGCACGCGCCGTGTCCCTGGCCCAGATTGTGCGGCCGTCCTTTCGCCTCAGCCGAAGCTCGACCCCGACCGCCACACCATCGGTGCGAACCCTGTCAATCCAGCTTTCACGCTCGGCCGGATCGGCGTACAGATCGGCGAGGTGAAGGCCGAGCAGCTCCTCCTCGCTGTCATACCCCAGTAGCGCTGCGCAGGCCGGGTTTGCTTCCAGCAGCTGTCCGTCCGGAGTGCTCCGGTAGAGCCCGATCGGGAGCGTGTCGACAAACTCCTGCAGGCGGCGCTCGGCAGCATCGGCTCGCCGCCTCGCCGCCGACCGCTGGATCACGACCGTGGCCGCTGCCGCCAGCCTGTTGCCGCCGTCAGTGGATCTCGGCACGTAGTCGTTGAGGCCGGCCTTCATCCCGGCGACCGCCGTTTCCGCGCTGGCCGTGCCGGGGAACATGATCACCGGCACCGCCGGCCAGCGTTCACGGGCCTTGCGCAGAACCTCTAGGCCGGTGCTCCACCCCAGCTCGTCGTCAGAAACTACGAGGTCCGGTTCCTCGCCGTCGAGCGTGCGCTCGAGCTCTGACGGTCCGGAGATGCGTGCGATGTCGATGTTGGGGAAGCTCCGGCGGAGGCCCGCCTCGGCCGGCTCGTGGTCCTCGACGCTCCTGTCGACGATGAGGACGCGCATCGACCGCTCCCCCGCAGTCTCTTCCCCCTCCAGCCTGTCGTCGGCTTTTGCCACTGTCTACACTCCCATCCCGACGCTGCGGCGTCACGTCCCGAACGCTCTGCTGCGGCTCGAGATTACCCCAAGAGATTCTATCTCCAACAGGATGCAACGGGCAATCGCCGTTGCCTGCGGTTTGCTCGCGGACGAAGCCGGTTGCAGTGGTACCATCACTGAGATTCGCGCTTGGGAGGCTGCCATGAGAGGACGGAGAGTGGCCGCTCTAATCGTCGGGCTGACGTGGCTGGCCGCCGCTGCCGGCGAAACGTGCACCAGCATCCTGGTGACGCGGAGTGCGTCGGCGGACGGATCAGTGATCATCACTTACTCCTGCGATGGGGAGTTCCACCCGCACCTGACCCGAACGGCAGCGGCCGATCATGCACCGGGGGAGGTGATCAAGATCAAGGACTGGCACGGGAAGGTACGTGGCACAATCCCCCAGGTGCCGCACACCTACGCCGTGGTCGGCCTGATCAATGAGCACCAGCTGGTGATCGGCGAGACGACCTTCGATGGGCGCAAGGAGCTGGTCAATCCCGACGGCCTGCTTCAGTACTGGACGCTCATGCATCTCGCCTTGGAACGGGCGCGCACGGCTCGGGATGCGATCGCGGTGATAACTGATCTTGTGGACCGTTACGGCTATGCCTCGACCGGCGAGACGTTCTCGATCGGCGACCCGAACGAGGCTTGGATCCTGGAGATGATCGGACCGGGGCCGGGCGGGCATGGAGCCGTCTGGGCCGCACGCAGGATCCCGGACGGCTTCATCTCCTGCCACGCCAACCGCTCGCGGATCGGCGCCGTGCCCTTCGATGATCACGACGGCTGCCTGCACTCGGACAACGTCGTCTCCTTCGCCGTCGAACACGGCTACTACGATCCGGCGTCGGGCCAGCCGTTCCGGTTCAACGACGCCTACGATCCACCCGCACCCCAGCACATCCGCTACTCTGCGACACGGGTGTGGAGCATCCTCCGCCGCGCCGCTCCGTCGCTTGGCCTGACGATCGACTCCAGCCGCGGCCTGCCGGACGCCGAACCGTATCCCTTGTGGGTCAAGCCGGATCACAAGCTGTCAGTGGCGGACGTCATGGCCCTCATGCGGGATCACTACGAGGGCACCGAGAGCGACATGACGAAGGGCGTGGATGCGGGGCCGTTCGCCGATCCCAACAGGTGGCGGCCGATTTCGTGGAAGGTGGACGGTGCTCAGTACGGGTGGGAGCGACCCATCTCGACGCAGCAGACCGGGTTCTCCTTCGTGTCCCAATCACGATCCGGCCTTCCGGATCCGATCGGCGGTGTACTCTGGTACGGCGTGGACGATACCTTCACGACCTGCTACACGCCCCTGTACTGCGGCATCACTGAGGTGCCAGCGCCGTACGCCGTTGGCAGCCTGCAGCACTTCTCGTGGGACTCCGCCTGGTGGGTTTTCAACTTCGTCGCCAACATCGCCAACCTCAAGTACTCCTATATGATCAAGGATATCCAGGCGGTGCAGAAGGACCTCGAGGGCACGCTTCTGGCCTTGCAGCCGGCGGTCGAGCGGACGGCGCTCGAGCTGGGGCGGGGCGATCCTGCCCTGATGGTCCGCTACCTCACCGACTACTCGGTCAGCCACGGCGAGCAGGTGGTCCGCCGCTGGCGCGAGCTCGGGGACGACCTGCTGACGCGCTACAACGACGGCTACGTCAAGGACGAGAGCGGCCGTCCCCGCGAGGTCGGCTATCCGGAAGGATGGTTGCAGCGGGTCGTACGTGAAAAGGGCGAGCAATACCGGCTTCCCGAAGGACCGGTGCGCCAGCCGTGAGGCACCGCGCCTTGGACGGAGGCGGACGGAGCTCGTTGTGGAACATCGAAGTGGAACTCCTTGAACGGTTCATACAGGAGGTGTGAGATGCGACCGACCCTCATCCTGGCGTTTTCCTGCTTGCTCGCGGTGCCACCCGCGATCACTTCCGCTGCCAACACCAAGGTGAAGAAACCGACCGCGGAAAAGAAGGCCGACCTGCTCTCCGCGGGGACGTTCTCGGGTCTGAAGCTGCGGGGGATCGGCCCGGCCCTGACCTCGGGCAGGATCTCCGACATCGCGACCAACCCGAGCCGTCCGGCAGAGTTCTGGGTTGCGGCGGCCTCGGGCGGGGTGTGGAAGACGCTCAACGGCGGGACCACCTTCACGCCGGTATTCGACAAGGAAGGCTCGTACTCCATCGGCTGCATCACGATCGACCCCGGGAACCCGTCCGTCGTGTGGGTCGGTACCGGTGAGAACAACAGCCAACGCAGCGTCTCGTTCGGAGACGGCGTGTACAAGACCACGGACGGCGGCGCCCACTGGAAGAACATGGGGCTCGCGAGCTCCGAGCACATCGGGCGGATCGCCATCGATCCCCGGGACTCGAACGTGGTGTACGTGGCGGCGCAGGGGCCGTTGTGGCGGGACGGCGGGGACCGCGGGCTTTACAAGACCACCGACGGCGGCGCGACCTGGAAGAAGGTGCTGGACATCAGCCCGCGCACCGGCGTCAACGAGGTGATCCTCGACCCGCGTAACCCTGATGTGCTCTACGCAAGCGCCTACCAGCGGCAGCGGCACATCTGGTCGCTGATCGACGGCGGTCCCGAGTCGGCGATCTACAAGTCGACCGATGCCGGCGCCACATGGCGCAAGCTCACCAACGGCCTGCCGGAGAATGTCGGCCTCGGTCGCATTGGGATCGCGCTCGCGCCCTCCGACCCGGACATCCTGTACGCCATCGTCGAGGCGGCCGAGGGGAAGGGCGGTGTCTTCCGCTCCAGCGATCGCGGCGAAACCTGGGAGAAGCGTTCGGACTACGTCTCCGGCAGCCCCCAGTACTACAACGAGCTGTTTTGCGATCCGAAGGACCCCAACCGCGTCTACTCCATGGACACCTTCATGCACGTGACAGAGGACGGCGGCAAGACCTGGACTAAGGTTCCCGAGCGCCACAAGCACGTGGACAACCACGCCCTGTGGATCGATCCTGACGACACGCGCCACCTGCGCGCGGGCTGCGACGGCGGCTTCTACGAGAGTTGGGACCGGGGAGCCACCTGGAGGTTTGCCGGCAACCTGCCGGTAACCCAGTTCTACCGCGTCGCGGTCGACACCTCGAAGCCGTTCTACTTCGTGTACGGCGGCACCCAGGACAACGCCACCCTTGGCGGGCCCTCGCGCACCATCAGCGACACGGGGATCACAAACACCGACTGGTTCGTGACCGTGTTCGGCGACGGATTCCGGCCGGCCGTCGATCCCGAGGACCCCGACACGGTGTACAGCGAGTCGCAGTACGGCGGCCTCGTACGCTACGACCGCCGCACCGGCGAGATGATCGACATCCAGCCACAGCCCGCGCCCGGCGAGCCGCCGCTGCGCTGGAACTGGGACTCGCCGCTGATCATCAGCCCACATTCCCACACCCGCCTGTACTTCGCGGCGCAGAAGATCTACCGCTCCGACGACCGCGGTTCGAGCTGGCAGGCGGTCAGCCCGGACCTGACGCGGCAGCTGGACCGCAACGCGCTGCCCATCATGGACCAGGTATGGGAGGTGGACGCGGTGGCCAAGAACGCCTCTACCTCGCCGTACGGGAACATCGTGTCGCTGGCCGAGTCACCGCTCGTGGAAGGGCTCCTGTACGCCGGTACCGATGACGGCCTCATTCAGATCACCGAGGACGGTGGCGAGCACTGGCGTGCAGTGGAGTCGGTGCCCGGCGTGCCAGCAAAGAGCTACGTCTCGGCCCTGGTGCCGTCGCAGCACGAGCCGGGAACGGTCTACGCGGCCTTCGACAACCACAAGCAGGGCGACTTCGCGCCCTACGTGCTGAAGAGCACCGACCGCGGGCACACCTGGACGTCGCTACGCGCCAACCTACCGGACCGCGACTACGCCCATGCGATCGCCGAGGACTTCAAGGACCCCAACCTGCTCTTTCTCGGTACGGAGTTTGGGCTGTGGTTCAGCGACGACGGCGGCACCAGCTGGATCCAGCTCAAGGGTGGGCTGCCGACCATTGCCGTCCGCGACCTTGCTATCCAGAAGCGTGAGAACGATCTTATCCTGGCGACGTTCGGCCGCGGCTTCTACATTCTTGACGATTACTCGTCGCTACGCGGGATGAGCCGACAGGTGCTCGAGCAGCAGGCGGTGTTGTTCCCGGTCAGGAATGCGCTGCTGTACGTACCTCGCAGCCCTCTCGGGATCCACGGCACCGGCTTTCTCGGAGACGCGTTCTACGCCGCCCCCAATCCACCGTTCGGCGCCGAGGTGACCTACTACCTCAAGGACGGCCTCAAGACGCGGGCCGAGCGGCGGCGTGAGGCCGAGAAGAAGGCCCGCGAGGCCGGTTCCACCGCGCCGTACCCGAGCTGGGACGAGCTGCGGGCCGAGGACGAGGAGATCCCGCCGTCGGTCGTTCTCACCGTGCGTGACGCTGACGGCAACGTCGTCAGTCGCATCACCGGACCGCACGACAAGGGGTTCCACCGCGTCGCCTGGGACCTCCGCTACCCGGCAGCGACGCCGGTCAGCCTCGATGAGAAGGAGGACCGTGCGCCGTGGGACGAGCCCCGGCGCGGGCCGATGGTGTTGCCGGGCGCCTACACCGTCACCCTCGGCCTGATGGTCGACGGTGCATTGAAGGAGGTCGGCGACCCGGTTGGCTTCGAGGTCAAGCCGCTCTATCCGTCCCGGATGCAGGTTACGGCGTCGGTGGCGGCTTTCCGAGCCAAGGTGGTGCGCCTGCGCGGCGCCGTTCACGGTGCCCTCGAGGCGGCGAAGGAGGCGCAGCACCGCCTCCGACTGGTGCACAAGACCCTGCTCGCCACCCCGGGCGCGGATCCGGCGCTGCTCGGCGAGGTGGCGAGCCTCGAAGGGCGGTTGAACGGCATCCTGACCGACCTCAGGGGCGACCGCGCGCGGTCCAAGCGCTGGACGCCAGCACCGCCGTCGATCCTGCAGCGGGTGGAGCGGATCGTCGACGGCCAGTGGAGCTCGACCGAGCCGCCGACCAAGACCCAGGAGGATGGCTACCGCTACGCCTCGGAGGCGTTCACCAAGAGCTTGGCCGATCTGCGGCAGCTGCTGGAGGTCGACCTGAAACGGGTCGAAGACCGTCTCGAGGAGCTGGGCGCACCGTGGACCCCGTCGCGCCTGCCGAGTTGGAAGTAGGTAGGGGCAGGCGGGGGCTGTGCGCCCCCGCCTGCGCCGCTTGACGTCAGAAGCGGTAGACGAAGGACAGGATGCCCTCGTCGACGCGGTCGCTGAAGCTGTAGGCGAGATCGATTTGGAAGTTGCCCTTGGTGACGACCCCGGCACCGATCGTGTAGTGCGTGTCGTCGCTCTTGATCTGGGCGTAGCCGTCGTGGTCGGGGTCCGTGAACACGCCGGCTCGGATCGAGAACGGGACCTCGCCGCCGCCGGGGAAGAAGGTGTACTCGAAGCCGAAGTGCGCCTCGACCGCGTTGTCGAGCTTCTCGGTCTGGCCGGAGAACCGGAGGTCGGAGTAGGAGATCTGCACCGCGTCGACCGCGAACGTGACCTGATCGGTGGGACGTAGGGCGAAACCGACGCCGATGACGTCCGGCACCCTGAAGGTGGTCTTGACATCGACTTGTCCCGGCACGAAGAATGGGTTCGGGAAGCAGCCGGCACCTTCACAGACGTCGAAGCCCTCGAAGGTCCCGTTGAGCTTGTACTTCCCGCCCTTCTTGTAGACTACGCCCATCGAGAGCTTGCCGTTCGGGTTGATGAGGAGACCTATGTTGTAGGTCAGGTCGGTGTCGTGATCGTCGAAGCGCGTGGCCAGGCCGAAGTTGTCGGTGACGTTCGGCTCACCGGGAAGGTCGCGCCAGTAGTCGACGCGAAGCTCGTCGAGCGACCTCAGGCTGAGGCGGCTGTTCCGCGCCGAGAATCCGAGCGCCACATGGTCACCGAGCCGGAAGGCGAGCGAGACTCCGATGTGCTCAAGCTGGAACTTCACGTTTTCGGTGACCGTGTACTGATCCGTAAAGAAGCTGTCGAAGGCGCCGAAGCTCGCGGTGCCCTTGAAGTCGCCCGCCTGCTGGTAGTAGATCGACAGCACGACCTTCCGGAATGGCTTGACGAACGAGAAGAACGAGGGTGTCGACACCGACTGGTCGTAGGTGCCGATCCCGTTTCCCTGGTCGTACGCCGACTGGAAGTCGTAGGCCGTCGCGTTGTAGAAGTCGATCTTGTACGAGCTGAAACGGAAGTGGGCCGACGCCTCGGGCCGGGTGAGGATGGTCAATCCTGCCGGGTTCGCCTCAGCCGCGGTGGCATCGTCGGCGATGCCGATGAAGGCCGCGCCCATCCCGAGCGAGCGGGCCCCCGGCGGGGCGAAGTTGAACGGCAAGCCGGAGAAGCTGACAGCACTTGGGAGCTCCGGTCTGTCCTGTGCCTGTGCCACTCCGAGTGGCAGGAGCAGAATCCCGATGACCACAGCGCCGACGATAGTTCGTGTTCTCACGAATTTCCTCCTTTCGGATCAAGAAAAGCCCCTCATCCCTGCGTCCGGGCGTTGATGCGGCCGGCGCTTCAGGGGGTTGACGGTTGCTGATGTGCCGCGGCCTCGCTCCAGAGCTTGCGGAACCGCGCGAAATCCTCGTCCTCCTCCTTGATCTCCCCGAGCTCGTTGGACAGCTCGAGGGCGTCGTAGACACAAGCCCAGTTTCCGAGCTCAGCATGTGCCAGCGCGATCTCGAAGTAGGGTCGGTAGTCGGTGAACCACATACCGTACATCCGAACCCCTCGCTGTGAGATGGGCCGTCGTTCGGTGGCGGCGATGAGAGCATCGAGCGCACGCTGCGGGTCCCCTCGGCTCACCAGCGAAACACCGAGCTCGTAGTGGAAGTACCACGGTGCGTGGGCGTCCTGGATATCCGGTGGCAGTCCGCAGCGGTGGATAACCTGGCTGCGAAGGCGGAGGAACTCCGCCGTCGGCAGCACGACCGCCCGGCGCTCGAAGAGACGAAACCGATGGCCCGGTTCCTCGGGCGCTGTCCGTGGTTGGCCCGTCGGCGGCTCCGGCGGCTCGTCATCGCGGAGCAGGAGCCGGTAGGCTTGAAGGTACTGACTCCCGACCTCGCTCCGTCCTGCAATGCCGGCCCGCTCGGCGATCTCCAGCTCGCGCCGAGCGCGCTCGGTGTCGCCCTGCAGATGAGCGGCCATTGCCATGTACAAGTGGGGCAGGTAGTCAATGTAGCGGAGACCGTAGGTGCGAATCTTGAGCCCCGGCTCGGGTCGCTGACGCAGGGCCAGCTCGAGCTCTGCCGCGGCCCCTGCGCCGTCGCCCTTCTCGACCAGGTCGACGCCGCGCTCGTAGTGGCTGTACCAGGGCTGGGTCGGTTGGGGCGCAGACGCCAACGCCGCCAACGCCAGCAAGAGAGCTCCTACCATGACTCACACCTCGACTTGCTTCTTGGTGATAGCAGTATACAGCACCGAGGCGGGCTAACGGGCTTCGGCGAAGAGGGCGGCGATACGAGGCGAGAACAGCGACGGGTCGAGGCGGGTGCTCGGGCGCACGCGCAGACAGAGCCTGGCCTGGGCCAGCGCGGTCTCGCGCATCTTCTGTTCCTTCTCCCCGTCGCGCAGGTAGAGGGCGTAGCTGGCCGCGGCGCGGAGCAGGTGAGAGGTCGCGACGGCGCGCCTGTCGGTGAAGGTCACACCCTCGAGTACGGCCAGGGTCTTTTCGTAATCGGCGTTGAAGAATGCGGCGGCGGCCGTCTTGATAGAGGCCGGTGGCTCGAGGGACGCTCCGCGAGTCGGGCTCGGTTCGAGCCGGGCTTCCCGCGTCGCGCCCGGCGCCGGGCTCGGGGTCGGAATCGGTGGCCGGCTCGGCTCGGGCGTTGGAGACACGCTGAGCGCCCGGCGCTCCGGCGTCGGGCTGCGCCGCGCCGCCAGCTTCGCTTGCCGATAGCGCTGCTCGAGGTCCTGTCGGATGCCCTCGTAGGCAGCCGCTGCTTGTTGCGCGAGGGTGGCGGCCGCGGCGAGGTCGGCCTCGTTGGAGGAGCGCTCGCCGGCCTGGAGCTTGGCACGAGCTTGCTCAAGGATGCCGGCGGCATCTTCGGATCGCCTCGGGAACGCTGCGTCCGAGCTCCACACCGGTCGATACTCACCCCTCTTGCGTAGGTCGGTGAGCCTGGTGGCAGCGGCCTCGGCGGCCTGCAGACCGGCCTTGGACTCCTGCAGCGCGTGGGTCAGACCGGAGCGATCCGGGACCTTCGGCGCCGGCGGCGCCGTCGGCTGGACGCTGGCCAGGCGCTCCTGGCACGCGGCACGATGGGCTTGGAGGTCGCCGTACTCGGGCAGCTTGGTGATGAACCCCTGACTCTCGGAGACCGCCCACGCGCGCAGAGCACCAGGGCAGTCTCCCATCTGGAAGCGTGCGAGCCCGACGTAGTAGTTGGGGATGTACGGCTCGAAATGCATTCCGTAGAGCCGGACCCGGCCTTCCTTCGGGTTGCCTTCAGCCGCCGCCGACATCAGCCGCTCGGCCTCGGCCCAGCTCCCGGCCTTGACCGCCTCGAGGCCTTTGGAGTAGTCCGACTTGAAGTCGGCCCAGGCCGGCGTCGCAGTCAGCAACCAGACGAGTGCGGTGGCGAGAAGCATGAGCATGGGTGCGGCTCTTCGGTGCCCCATCTCACCACCCCATCTGCTTGAAGAACGTATCGAGGTCGACTTGGGAGAGCCTGGCCACCTCGTGCACGGTCTTCCCCTCGGCGAGCGTGACGGTGACCGAGTGCGGCTGCGGTCGATCGGGGTGGGTCAAGGCGAGGGTATAGGTCCCCGGAGGCAAGGTCAGGACCACCGGCGTGACGGCATCCTTCGGGAGCGGCTGGGCCTTCCCATCGGCGTTGGTGATGTTCGTGATCTTGGCCCACGGCACAGCGTCGACGACCAACGTGCAGGTCTGGACAGACGGGACGGCCCTTGCCCCTGCACCCGCTGCCGCTTCTTCTCTCGTGCTCCTGAGCAGGACCACCGTGAGCACAATTGCCATGACAACGGCCGCTGCCGCGAGCGGCAGCAGGTACCGACGGCCGTGCCGTGCAGGTGCGACCCGCGGCGCAGCTTCGGCCTGCTTGACCTGCCGCTCCAGTGCCCGGAGCTCGGCCGCCGGCTCGAGCTGCTTGTGCGCGGCGGCAAGGCGGCGGGCGGCCTTCTGGACCTTGCCAGCGGCGAGGAGCCTCTCGATCTCGGCCTTCGCCTTGGCCACTCTCTGCTGCTGCCGCTGCTGCTCGACGTGGTGGCGCTGCGCCTCCTTGGTCTCCGCGAGGAGCTGGGCGACCGCCTGGTCTGAGGGCGCGAGGGCGCTGGCCTCCTCCAGCTTCACCACGGCGTCCTTGAAGCGGTTTGCCGCCGCCAACTCGCGAGCCTGCTGGGCCAGCTCGTCCAGACGCGCCTGGATCGCTCGCCGCCCGGCGGCCTCGAGATCGGTCCGCAGGTCCTGCAGGAGGGGAGCAGGACCCAGCGCCTGCTCGGCCTTCTCGAGGTCCTTGCCCGCGCGCTCGAGATCGCCCCCCTGGAGATGCCGGCGGATACGGCCGCTTGCTTCCGCTAGGAGCTGCTCTCGCCGACGTTCCTCTTCCCGGCGGCGAATCGCCTCCTCGGTCTCACGCGTCAGGCTCTGCACCGCCTGGTTGGTCGGGTCCAAACGCCCGGCCTCGCGGAGATGCCGGAGCGCCTGGTCGAGCTCGTTGGCGGCGATCCGTCGCCGCGCCTCGTCGAGGGAGCCCTCGACTTTGGCCTGGCGCTCACGGCGGGCGGCGATCTCCGCTCCGACCTTGGAGCGCAGGTCCGCCAGCTCGCTGCTGTCGGCAGCTGCGGCCGGAGCCGCTTCGAGCTCCCGCCATGCGGCGTCGAGATGCCCCTTCGCGAGGTGAGTCTCGACCGCCCGGGCGACGGCGCCAACGGCTTTCTCGAGCTCCTGATGCGCCTCCTCGGCCCGTAGCTGCTGGCGGGCCGCGGCGAGCTGGCGGGCCGTCTCCTGGTCCGACAGGTCGAGACCGAGGGCGCGTTCGAGCACTGTCACAGCAGCTCGCGGTTGGCCCGCATTGAGCAGGCCGGCGGCCTCCTCTCGCAACGCCGCGACTCGCTGCCGCCGCTCCTTCTCCTCGGCGTTGCTCAGTCCCGAACGCAGCTCCTCGAGAGCCTTCTCGCCGCCGAACCGCTTTTCGGCCTTCTCGAGCTCCTCCCTGGCCTTGGCCAGGGTGCCGGAATCGAGGAGGGCGCCGATCTCCTCCACCGCCGAGGCGAGCTGCTGCTCGCGCTGGCGCTCCGCCTCCTGAGCCCGGAGCGCCGCCTCGAGCTCGTCGCGCACGGCGACCACGACGGAGCTCGTAGGGTCGATCGAGGCCGCCCGGTCCAGGTGCTGACGAGCCGCATTGAAGGCGCCTCTCGCGAGCTGCCGCCGCGCCTCATCGGCCAGCGTTTTCACCCTCATCTCGCGGTTGCGCCGTGCGGCAATCTGTGACGACAGGTTGTCCTTGGCCTCCTGCAGCGGCTCGACGTCGCCGAAGCGGGCGACTGCGGCGTCGAGCTCGCTTCCGGCGCGGTCCAGCTTGCCTGCAGCGACCAGGGCGGCAACCGCTCCTGCGGCCTCGGCGATGGCGGAGTCCCGCTCGGCAGCCGCGGCCTCCGCTTCCGCCTCTTCCAAGGTGCTGCTGCCCGGGATCGGCGGCGGCGTGGCCGAGGTGACCGCCTCCGGCGGGGGGGTCGGGAGGGGAGCGAACTGCCGATCGAGCTCTTCCTGGGTCTTGCCTCTGCGTATGACCGGGAACCGGATCGTCGGCGGCGGCATCAGTGCCAGTGCGCGGGCGAGGTCGTTCTCGGTAAGGGTGAAGTCCTTCTGCACTGTGATCAGGGCCTGACGGAACTCGGAAGCGCTCTGGTAGCGGTCGTCGGCGCCCTTTGAGAGCGCCTTGAGCACGATACGTCGCAGCTCGTCCGGAACTCTCCCCTCGGGATCGGTCTCGGCAAAGCTCCGGGGCGGATGGAAGAGATGTCCCGCGATCAGAGCGGACATGCTCGTGCCGGAAATGGGATGACGGCCCGTGAGCAGCTCATACAGCACGACCCCGAACGAGTAGAGGTCGGAACGGGAGTCGATCGGGACGCCCTCTTGGCGCTGGAAGTGCTCCGGAGACGAGTACCGGAGCTTGCCGACGAACATCCCCGTCGCCGTCAGGTGGATGTCGGCTTCCAACGTTTTCGCGATCCCGAGATCGATGAGCTTGACCAGCGGTTCGTCTTCCTCGCTCCTCGAGAGCATGAGGTTATCGGGGGCGATGTCACGGTGGATGACCTTCTTGCGGTGCAGCGATGCCAGCGCCTTGAGCGACTGTGCGGCCATCTCGAGGGCAAGGCCGGTCGGGGGGGGGCCCATCTGCTGGAGAATCTGCTCGAAGGTCACGCCTTCGATGAACTCCATCACCATGTAGGCGTTGCCGTCGTCGTCCACCGTGCAGTCATAGAGCTGAGCGACGTTGGGGTGGCGCAAACGGATCGCGGTCTTGGCCTCGCGCAGGAAGCGAACCCTCAGCTTCTCATCGGTGGCGAGCTGGGGTCGCATGACCTTGATGACGCGGACTTCCTCGAGGACGCGGTGCCGCACCTTGTAGACCGCCCCCATTCCCCCCTCGCCCATCTTCTCGAGGATCTCGTACTTCCCTTCGATCTGCTGCATCAGGGGGATGGCCACGCGTCTTCCCTCGATCCCGTTCAGGCCCGGCGTCGTGCAGGCGGTGGGACCTTCGAGAAAAGGTCTGGGACCGCTGCCACGGCCGGACCGGGCGCTCCCGGCCCGGGCGGTTGCCCTCCGGAGGTTGTGGATCGTCGCGCCATCGTCAAGGCATCCTTGTCGTGTCGCCCAGAGTCGCTATGGGCTGATTGAGCCCATTCATGATACCAGGAATCGCCGGTTTGACACCCGGCCTGTGCGGCGGCTAGAGTCCTGTAAGAGGTGCCAACATGGAGATTCCCGGCAACGTGTCGCTGTACTGCCCACTGGTGGACGCCAAGGGAACGCCGGCGGTCCTGGTGGCTATCTCGGCGGACGGCTACTACCACCTTCACGTGAGCGTGAAGGGCCAGAAGCACGCGATGTTCGTGCCGATAGAAAGTGCGGCGCTCCTGTTCTCCGACCCCGAGCCGGAGGCGGAGGCGGGCCTGGAGCTGGAGCGCTAGAGGCCCACGAGAGCATCGCAGCAGACGACCGCTACGCAGCGTCCATACCTCGCGAATTCCTCCGGAATGGCCGCCTTGAAGGGGCTGTTCCCCAGGTCATGAAGGTCGAGAGGCAGTTGAGGATGGGGCTTGCGGCATCGTGGCCGCGGGTGGTCGAGCGGCTGGAAGCCGCCGCCATCCTCATGGACGCGGAGCGCAACCTCGTCTATGTCAGCCCACAAGCCCGCCGTCTCCTGGGCTACGGCCCGGGAGATCCCATCGACGGTCGGTGCCGCCTGACGACCCGTGGCGTCGACTGCGAGGGTGCCTGTCCCTTGACCCTGGCGCTCGAGGAGGGCGCCGAGCTGGTGGCCGGGTTCCCGGCCATCTACCGTCGCAAAGATGGCGGTGCGGTCGAGCTGGAGGTGTCCGTCATCCCACTGGCGGATGAAGACGGGACGTTCGCGGGTGCCGTCGAGCTGCTTCGCCCGCGCACCGTAGATCTTGGTTTCTACCTTGACGGCAGCAGTCCGGTCGCGATCGAGCTCCGGCGGCGGGTCTACGACCTGGCGCGCCGTCCAGAAGGCGTCGTCGTGACTGGCGAGGAGCCGGCGCGGATGGACGTGGCGCGGGCGATCCACCGGGCCTCGGGCCTGGCAGACGAGCTGTTCCGCTTCGGCGGTACGAACCCTGAGCAGGAGCTTGGCTGGCCGCCGGGGACCCTCTACGTCGAGAGTGCCGGACAAGACTCCCGGTGGCATCGTCCGCGGATCGGCGAGTGGCGCGTCATCGCAGGTCTTTCCTCCCGCGAAGATCCTGCGCCGTTCGCCGGCGCCGGCTTCGAGGTGCTCGCGCTGCCGCCGCTCGAGGATCGCCGCGAGGATCTGCCGCTGATGCTGGCGGCCTGGATCGAACGCCTGAAGCCGGGCCTGGGCGCCTCACCCGCCGGCCTCGAGCGGCTGGCCAGGGTTGCTCTCGACGTTGGACTGGGTGGACTGCAGCAGCTGCTGACAACGGCCGTCGCCGGGGCCAGTGGGGAGCTGACCGAGGGTTGCCTGCCGGTCAACGGTTACGGAATCCACCTGGTGGACGAGGCCCTGCGCAGCGACAACCCGCTGGCGGCCGTCGAGCGCTGTGTGCTCCTGGAGACGCTGGAGCGCTGCGGCTGGCGGATGCAGGAGGCGGCGGACCGCCTCGGCATCTCCAGAGTGACGCTCTGGCGCAAGCTGCGCGACCAGGGCATCGACCGGCCTTGACGCTGCAGCCGCAAGCCACGCTTCCTGCTACGCTGGACTGCGAGCTAGGGAGGTGACCCAATGGGTGCTGCGGGAGCGGCTGGAGCGAGTGCCGCTGCGGCTGTCGCACAGGCGATCAAGGCGTCTGGTGTCTTGGTGAGGCTCGAGCCCGACGAGTTCCTCAAGATCGTTTACCGGATCGCGGCACCGCTGGTCGTCTCTGCCGAGACGTCGTTCTTTGGCAAGACGTTCCAGTACCTCGTGAGCTACAAGGGCCTGGCGTTCTTTGCGAAGTCGTCGGAGCCCCTCGATCTCGGCGGCACCGCCGAGGTGGTGACGGCCCGCAAGATCTGGATCCCGGGTTAGCCCGACGGGGTTCCGAACGCCGGAGTTGAGTCGGCGGCGGATGTCGGCAGGAGGTCGATGTCGCCGTACCAGGCAAGGCTTTCACCGGCGGTGTCATCGGCGTCGGTCATGACCGCAATGTGGGAGATCGGCGGCGGCGAGAAGTCGAAGATCCGGACGAAGTCTCGGTAGACGTTGTGCTCCTCCTCGACCCACTCGCCGGCCCGCCCCTCACCGCTTTCGATCACGTACTCCACCGAGCGGCTCAGCGATGGGTTACGGAGGATCGTGTGCGGGGCGGTCCGGTGAGCCCACACATAGCTGATTCCGGCGTAGGGGGGGTACTCGCCGAGTCGGTTGCGGGCCAGCAGGTACTGCCATCGCTGGAGCAGCGGGACCAGGCCGGGCCGATACCGAAAGCCGACGTAGAGCCGGGCTGCGGCATCGTCGCCGCGCCGGCGCCTGAGGTCGGCGCCGCGCGGCGTGCGGCCGACCTTCCAGTGCCAGCGAACGGTGCGGTAGGTGGCCGATGGCAGATCGACCCTGGTATACAGCAGGGACGCACCGCCCTTCGCCTCGGCTCGGAGCACCGTCTGCGGCCCGTCGGCAACCAGCCTGTAGGTCGTGGGCGTCCGAACGCGGCGGAAGGTCAGCTCGTGCCATCCGGCGGGGAGGTCCGGGCCGGCGGTGCTCGCCGAGAAGTTGCCGACCCTGATCAGCGGCGTCTCGTCCACGATGCCGGCCTCGTACGGGAGTGCCGGGCGAGTCGCTGGAGCTGCCGCCACGACCACCAGGAGTGCGAGGCGCCGGAGGGTCACGCGTCCTCGGGGCCCGGCTCGCTCCGGATCTCGTCCCACGCACCCCGGTACGCGATCTGGGACCTGATTCGCTGCATCTCCACAACCTCGTTCTCGGCTCCGCAGAGGGCCGCGAGGGTGGCGATCACCTCCAGGTACACGGGCGGTCGGCCGGTGACCGACAGGAAAGTGTGGCGGATCGTGTCGAGGCGCCGCGGGGTGGCCAGTCGCCGGAGATCATTGACGGTCTCGACACCGCGCGAGTAGAGGAACTTGATGATGTTGTTGATGTCGCGCTGGGCACAGGCGATGCCGATCTCGGCCAGCACGGACGGCAGGTTCTCGACGTTGAGCGGGTCGGTGCCGCCGTAGCTGACCTCCTGCTGGAAACGGTTCAGCTCCTCGTACAGGAAGTTGAAGTGCTCGTCGATGGCGCTGAGGTGCTGCGATAGGATTTGCAGCTGGCGTCGTGCTGCGATGCTCGCCGCCTTGCCGGGCTTGTATCCGAGATGATGTTCGATCTCGCTCCACAGCTCCTGCGCCAGGGTCCTGACCTGGAGCTCAAACCATGGCCGATCGGGCTCGGGGACGCTACTCCTTCTGAGCCGGACCGTGTAGTGCACCGAGGAATAGCCGCTCTCCTTCTCGGACTGGCCGAGGTGGTCCAGGCTCAGTATGCGCGTTGCGTTGGCGCTCATGTAGGCCATGGGAGGTTCGTCGCGTGAGACCTCGAGCTCCTGGGAGTCGTGGATCTCGCGGTCGATCAGGGTCAAGTGGCTCAGAAAATAGACCACGACGCGAACGCCGAGCGCATCGTCCATAGAACGGAAGCTCTCGGCTCGCAGGCCGGCAGGGAAGGCGTCGGCCTTGCGCAGGATCTTGTCGACGACCTGCTCCGGTCGCTTGATGCGGGAGGTCGAGGCGTGAATGGGGGATGGGATGGGTACGCCGGTCCGCTGCCTGTGACGACTCCAGTACGAGGGCTGCTGGCGCTCATTCAGGTAGCGCATGACCTCGTTCTGGCTCGGTTTCAACACCTCGCGCACGTAGCGCTGGTAGCTGTCGAGGAAGCGATCGAGCTGCTGAGCGTCGTCGGCGGTCACCGGAAAGCCTCCCGCACCACGATACACGACGTAGCAAGCGTCGCGGGAGGAGGGGCTTCCGTACGATCGAAAGCGGTCTCGATCTCAGCAAGGACGCTGGAACAGGGCTACACTTCCATGCATGGTGAGAGAGGTTGAAGAGAACCCTTTGGGAGCGAATCGCTTTGTGTGGGGGTGTGCATGATCGGGACGGCGCTGTCGCGATGGATCGTGGGGCCGAACCCCGACTGGATGGACCCAAGTGTCCGCAAGCGTGTCGGCTTGCTCGAGGGCTGGGTCAGTGTCGTGGTCAACCTCACCGTGTTCGCCGTGAAGCTGGTGCCAGGCATCCTCATCGGCAGCATTTCCCTCATTGCCGATGCTTTCCACTCGCTCAGCGACGTCGTCACCTCTGTGGTGGTCATCTGGAGCTTCCGCGCTGCGGCCAAACCGCCCGACCGCGAGCACCCGTTCGGCCACGGGCGGGTGGAGAGTGTGGCGTCGCTGATCGTCGCCTTGCTGCTGCTGGTCGCGGCGGTCGAGTTCGGGCGCACCGCCATCGCGGGGCTCCTCCACCCGAGGTCCGTCACTGCCTCCCTGCCGCTGCTGGGAATCCTGATCGTGACCATCGTGCTCAAGGAGTGGCTCGCCCGTTTCTCGGCTTGGCTCGGCCAGCGCATCGGATCGGTAACGCTGGAAGCCGACTCCTGGCACCATCGCAGCGATGTCTTCGCGACGGGAGTCGTTGTGGTGGCGTTGGCGGGAGAGCGGCTCGGCTGGCAGCGGCTGGATGCGATCGGCGGGCTCATCGTTGCCGGCTTCATCGTTGCCGCCGGCGTCCAGCTCGTGCGGCGTTCGCTCGACCCGCTGATCGGCGAGGCTCCGTCGCGCGAGCTACAGGTGCGGATCCGTGAGCTGGCGACGGGAGTCGGGCAGGTCGAGGCCGTGCACGATGTCCTCGTTCACAGCTACGGCCCACTGCTCGTGATCTCGCTCCACCTGGAGCTGTCGGCCGAGATTGACGTGGTCGCGGCACACGACGTGGCGGAGGAGGTCGAGCACCTGCTCGCCGACCGCCTGAGAGCAGTGGCGGTGGTTCATGTAGACCCGGTCGACCGGAACCATCCGCTCTACGAGCCGCTCAGCGGTTTCCTGGGAGAGCTGACAGCAGCGATGGACGGGGTGAGAGAGTTCCACGACCTGCGCTTGGTGGGCGGTGAGCACTCGTGCAACGTGGTCTTCGACCTGGCGCTTGAGGACGCTGACGCCGAGACCGTCGTCCAGCGTTATCGCGAGGCGATCCTGGCGAGGTTTCCACAGGTCAAGGCGGTCGTTATCGAGGTCGAGCCGACACTCGTTTACTGAGCCCGCTTCCGGTTCTTGCGCCGGGTGGTACCTGTCGTGTCTTCCGGCCCCGGCTGAGCGCGCGTGGTCAACCTCCCATGACGCACAGAACGGCGTCACGGATCTTGGCGTGGTCGGGTACGGCGGCGCGTTCGAGCGCGCGGGCATACGGGATGGGGACGCTCGCCGCGCCGACACGGCACGGCGCCGCCTTGAGACGGCGCGGCGGGACGGTCTCGAGCACGCGGGCCACGATCTCGGCGCCAAAGCCGTGGAAGACGGGGCCTTCCTCGACCGTCACCAGGCGCCGCGTTCGCGCCACCGAGCGGACGATGGTCGTGGCATCGAGGGGGACGAGCGTGCGCGGGTCGATCACCTCGGCCTCGATGCCGTCGGCCGCCAGCTCGTCGGCCACCGCTAGGAGCAGAGTTCCGATGGCGCCGACCGCCACGAGGGTGACATCCGAGCCCTCGCGGGCGATGCGGGCGCGGGCGAGGGGGACGACACAGTCGCCGTCGGGGACGTCACCGGTTTCGAGGTACAGCAGCTTGTTCTCGAAAAAGAGGACGGGGTTCGAGGAGCGAATGGCGGCCTTGAGCAGGCCTTTGGCATCGGCCGGTGTCGACGGTGCAACGACGATCAGGCCGGGGATGCCCGTCAGGAGCGCTTCCAAGCTCTGGCTGTGCTGGGCAGCCATGCCGAGGCCAGCGCCGCCCGGCGTGCGTACGACGAGAGGCAGGGCGTACTGTCCGCCGGACATGTAGCGGAGCTTGGCCGCCTGGTTGACCAACGGGTCCATGCAGGTGGTCAGGAAGTCCGAGAAGAGGATCTCCGCCACCGGACGCATCCCCGCCATGGCGGCTCCAACGGCCGCGCCGACGATGGCGTACTCGGAGATCGGGGTGTCGAGCACGCGGCCGGGGAGCTCCTCGGCGAGACCGCTCGTGACCGCGAAGTAGCCGCCGTGGCTGACGTCCTCGCCGAGCAGGAAGACGCTGGCATCGCGCCGCATCTCCTCCGCGAGCGCCTCGCGGATGGCATCCGCACACGTCACTCGGCGGACGCCGGGCGGAGCCTCCCGTTGTCGGTAGAGCTCGGCGGGCTCCGGTGCGAACACGTGCTCGGAGAGTACCTCGACGGCGGGTTCGGGAGCGGCGAGGGCGGCCTCACGTGCCTGCGCTGCGGCCGCGGTGGCGGTAGTCCGGATCTCCCGACAGCGGCTGTCGCTGAGAAGCCCCTCCTCGATGAGACTGCGCCGCCACGCCGCGATGGGATCGCGCTGCTTCCAGCGCTCGACCTCCTCGTCGCCTCGGTAGCTTGCGGTTTCACCCTCCATGTGGCCGTGCCAGCGGTAGGTCAGGCACTCGATAAGGGAAGGACCTTCGCCGGTGCGAGCGCGCACGACGGCCGCCTCGGCGGCCTCGCAGACCGCGTCCGGATCGTTGCCGTCGATGCGGACGCCGGGGAAGCCGTAGGCCGCCGCGCGGTCTGCGAGCCGCGTCACCCGGCTGTGGCGTGCGACTGCGGTGAACTCGCCGTACTGGTTGTTTTCGATCACGAACACGACCGGCAGGTCGAAGACCGCGGCGAAGTTTGCCGCCTCATGGAACATCCCCTGGTTCACAGCGCCGTCACCGATGAACGCGACGTGGACGCGCTGTTCGCTTCGCAACCTCGACGCCAGCGCCGCGCCGGTCGCAATGAGCGCGGAAGCGCCCACGATTCCGTTGGCGCCGAGGGCGCCGACGCGAGCATCGGTAACGTGCATCGAGCCCCCGCGGCCGCCGCACAGGCCGGCCGCTCGACCGTAGATCTCGGCCATCATGCCGTGGAGATCTGCACCCTTGGCGAGCATGTGACCGTGTCCGCGGTGAGTGGTGGCGATCGTATCAGTTGCCTGCAGCACCGAGCAGACGCCGACCGCGACCGCCTCCTGGCCGATCGACAGGTGGATCGCCTCGGTGGGAAGCTCGCCGGCGGCATAGGCCTCAGAGAGCCGCTGCTCGAAGGCCCGGATGAGCTCCATGCGTCGCAGCATCTCGACCTTGCGCTGGGCGCGCAGGGGTGGGTAGGCACCCTCCGCGGCGGGCGGCGGCGCGATCTCGGGCCGTCCCTCCACGAGCGGGATCAGGCCCAGGAGGGGATCGTCGGCGGCGGGGAGTCGGACGCCGACACGGCGCAGCAGACGGCTCAAGAATGGCAACCTGCGTCTGCTCGGCCGACCGGCGGCGGCCGGCACCAGATTCCCGAGACCGAGATCGCGAAGCACGATGGGGTAGATGTCGAACGCTGGTTGCACCGCCGGCAGGAGCCTGAGCGCCTTCGGCACCGAGCCGCGCGCGATCACCTGCCGCGTGGCGATCGCCTGCGGCACGTTGAGCCGCCCGAGCCAGAATCGATGCGCAACATCCGCCGTTTGCTGCATCTCCACATCAGGCTCGAGCTCGCTCGCGCCGAGCTGCCACGAGATGGGCTGTGAGCGCAGGTCGACGGTGGCCTCGCCATCCGGGTTCCGCCAACGGAAGCGAACCACCAGGTTGCCGGCAACCAGCCGCTCTGAGATCTCGGGGGCTTCTCTCAGGCGCTCGAACAGGGCTCCCATGACGTGGTACAGCTGCTCGGTGGACTCGAACGCAGCCATCTCAGCCTCCCTGCCGGCGCGGGGCCAGAGGCCCGGCCGGAAACCCGAGTGTCTTCCGTTGCGAGCGCCACGGGCCCAGATTCGAGGCGTCGTGCCGCTGGCGATGTTGTTTCGTCGTCAAGGCGCGACAACGAAGAAGGAGGGCCCGTGCCGCCGCAACCCACCGGGCGGGCTTAGCTTGCGGCCGATCTCCGCGTTGCTCGTCGTCGCAGTAGAGCAAGGCTACGGCTTCCTCCTCGCGCCTTGATCTCGGCCGCAAGCCAAGCCTGCGGACGGTACCAGTGTTTCCGGCCGGGTCTCTAGGGGCTGCGTGCACGACCTTCTCGCCTCGGTCTCACCGTGGAACCAGCGGACTCCAGGAAGGGCTCATCCTGCTCTGCGGCTCCGGCTGACCGTGCTCCGCGGCTCTGGCACTCGGTCGGTTGTGCAGAGTATACCGCCTTGCATCCTGCTCGAGAGCTGAGCGGCGACTCCAGCTCTGAAATACTGCGTCTGTATCTCAGGTTCATGCCTGTGAAGGGAGAAGCTGGATCTATGCGTGGAACGAGCGAGCTCGAGAGCTTTCTGGAGTCCCGGTTGCCGGGCGCGATCGTCGAGGTTCGCGATCTGACGGGCACGGAGGATCACTTCGGCGTTCTCGTAGCCAGCGATGCCTTTGCCGGGAAAGGGCTGCTCGAGCAGCACCGCGTGGTGATGGCGTTGCTGAAGGACCACCTTGACCGCGCCGAGGTTCACGCGGTCAAGCTCAAGACGATGACCCTCGCAGCGTATCAGCAGCGAGGTGGCGGGGAGGTGCGAACGTGAGTGGAACCCATCCGTTTCGGATCGCATCGCAAGCAACCGATAACCCCAGGAACGGCCGGCCGGTGCTGGAGACGCATGCCGGAGTCGCGGCTCTCGAGCGTGTCGATCGTCTGGTCCGTTCGGGGCCGGTCTTCCTGTTCATCAAGGGCACGCCGGCAGAGCCGCGGTGCGGTTTCTCGGCCAACGTCCTGCGCATCATCGAATCGCTCGCCGTTCCCTACCTGACCTTCGATGTTCTGTCGGACGAAGGCGTCCGTGCGGCGGCCAAGGAGTACGCGTCGTGGCCGACGTTCCCACAGCTGTACGTGCGTGGAGAGTTCGTGGGCGGCAACGATATCGTCAGTGAGCTCGCGGCCGACGGCGAGCTGCAGCGACTGCTGAGGGGCAAGAACGATGAGTGAAACTGCGTTCGCAGGGTCCCGCCGATCTTCCGCCGAAGAAACCATGGTTGTCACGATTTCGGAGCGGGCGAAGACCGAGATTCGGGAGATCGCCGCGCGCGAGAACACCGGCGCCGAGGTCGGTCTGCGCCTGGGCGTGATCGGCGGCGGCTGCTCCGGCCTGTCATATCAGATGGAGCTCGGCGCCCGGCGCGAGCACGATCACGTCCAGATGCTCGGCAGCCTCCCGGTGTACATCGATCCCAAGTCGGCCGTCTACCTCAAGGGAACCACTCTCGACTTTGACGGTGGGCTCAACGGCAGGGGCTTCGTGTTCTCGAACCCGAACGCGCGCAACACCTGCGGCTGTGGCGAGTCCTTCTCCATCTGAGGTCCTGGCCCGAGCCGGCGGCATCACGGTGTTCCCGGGCTGGGTCCTGCTGGCCGTGTCCGGTTCGGACGCCGAGCGCTTCCTGCATGCCCAGCTGACCTCCGACGTGCGGGCGCTCGACAACGGGAGATCGCAGGTGACGGCGCTGCTGGACGCCAGCGGCCGCCTGCGATCCTACGGCTATCTGTTGCGCCGCGGCCAGAGCTTCCTGTTTCTGCTGCCCGACTGTGTGGCCGGCGCTACGCAGGCTGCGCTAGAGGCCAGCATCATCGCCGGCGACGTCACGGTCGAGGGGGTGGCCGTCCCCGAGATGCGGCTGGCCCTCGGCCCGCGCGCTCTGGTCGCGCTCCCCGAGCAGCCCGCCGAGACGGTGTTCCCGCTCGAAATCTACGCCCATCGTGGCTTCGTGACCTGGGGCGAGGCGCAGCTGGACCTTCCGCCTCTGCCGCCCGAGCTGCTCGAGGCGCTGCGGGTTCTGAGCGGTCTGCCGGCATGGGGTGTGGACGTCAGCGACGGCCAGCTCGTCAGTGAGACCGCGCTCTTGCGCAGCGCCGTCAGCTTCAGCAAGGGCTGCTACCTCGGCCAGGAGACCGTAGCCAAGGTGAGCTCGCACCGCGGCGCAGCTCATGCGGCAACGCTACTGCGCGTTCAGAGCGAGCCGAGCCGGCCCCGGCAGCTCGTCGGCTGCCAGCTCGAGGCCGAGGGCAGAAAGGCCGGGCCGGTGCTGGCAACGGCAAGGTGGGACGGCGAGCTGTTTCTCGAGGTTTCGCTGCACCGGGACCTGCGCGTGCGGGGTCGGCGGCTGGAGCTGGCCGTGGAGGGGGAGCCCGCATTCGCCGCCCGCGTAGAGGATCTCCCGTACCTCGAGGTCCGGAGGCCAGAGGAGCACGCTGCCGAGCTGTGGCGAGAGGGGGTCGCTTGTTTCGCCGCCGATGACGAGGACGGAGCGATCGCCCTGTTGGAAGGAGCCATCGCCGTGTGCCCCTCGTTCGCCGATGCCTACGAGTCGTTGGGGGTCATTCACGGGCGCCGCGGCGACCTCGAGCGGGCGATCGACCTCATGCACGGGCTGCTCGAGGTCGATCCCGGGTCGGTGATGGCGCACTCCAACCTCTCCCAGTACTACGGCCGCCTCGAGCGTATCGAGGAGGCCGAGGACGAGAAGCGCCTGGCGGCAGTCGCGGGGATGCGGCAGCAACGCCGGGACCGGGAGTCCGACCAGGAGGCGCAGGCCGGGCGCGAGGCCGAACAGGCCGACGACCACCGCCGCGAGGAGATGCTACGCCGGGTGCTTGAGGTCGATCCCGACGATGCCTTCGCGAACTTCGGTCTCGGCGAGCTACTCCTCGCCCGGGAGCGCTCGGACGAGGCCATCGCCCATCTCGAGCGGGCGCTCGACTCCGACCCGCAGCATCCGGCAGCCTACCTCGCGTTGGGACGAGCGCTGGCGGCGCAGGGGCGGCGGGACCGGGCCGCGGCCGTCTGGGCGCACGGCGTCGGCGTCGCCGCCTCCCGCGGCGATGTCGCCGTCGCCAACACCCTTCAGAGCCTGCTTGGCGGCTAAGGTCCGCGTGGATCAGGCGGTCTCCATACCGGAGCTGGGTTGTCGTGAGGTGAGGGCCGGACCGCGAAGGGCTGCAGTTGTAGACTCTCTACGGAAACAGAGTGTGATCCGCAAGCTGTCAAGGGAGGCATTATGAAGACCGTTGTCGTCACCGTGCTCATTCTCATCGTTCTCGCCGTGGCCGGCGCGTTGTTCCTGGCCTATTCTGGGGTGGTCAACGTCGCCGCCGACCAGAAGGCACCGGCGGTCGTCGACTGGTTCCTCGGCACGACGAGTGATCACGCCGTAGCGCGTCGCGCCGCGACCATCCCGGTCCCCGACCTGGGGAGCGCCGACATGGTGCGCGAGGGGTACGAGCACTACCACGAGATGTGCGTGGGCTGTCACGGTGCTCGCGGCCTCGAGCAGTCCGAGGTAGCCCGGGGACTCAACCCCGAGGCGCCCGACCTGGCAGCCCCCGATGCGCCCGATCCTGCGGAGGAGTTCTGGGTGGTCAAGCACGGGATCCGGATGACCGGCATGCCGGCGTTCGGACCGACTCACTCCGACGACAAGATCTGGGACATCGTCGCCTTCCTGCAGCGTCTCAAGGGCATGTCCGCGGCCGACTACGCCGCCTTCGGGCAAGAGCAACCCCAGGCGGTAGTCGGCGCCGATCAGGAGCGCGGCCAGGACTGAGAAGACTCACCACGCAAAGAAGACTGTTCGCTCCTACTGTTGCTGGCGTTGCTCTCAGTTCACTTGCCGCTGCAAACGGAGCGTGAGGCGGTAGTCGTCGGGCTCGATCTGCTTGCCGGCCTCGGGGTAGGGATCAAGGGCGACGAGCACGAGCTCGCCGGCCGCGGTGGCGACGCGCCGAGGGTCGAGAGTCGTGTTCAGGGCGACCTCGCGCTCCTCGTCACGCTCCCGCAGTTGCAGGCGGACACGCGCGTTGCCCGCCCAGACGCACCTGGCGCCCTTCGGGCAACGGCTGTCCTCGGCGACAGCCATGAAGGTCACGCACACGCCGCCGTCGGCAGTGGCGGCCGTACCTCCGGGGACGAGGCGGACTTCCTCGCCGGGACGCAGGGGCGCTGTCTGCGACGAGTACGATGCGGCTGCTGCCATGAGGAACACGGCCTGGACGGCGATGAAAAGAGCGGACGGCATGGGTGCATTCTACACCTCGCGACGCGTCCGAATACCGGTTCCCGGTGGTGTCGCCGCCGGAATGGTACCCTCTGCACCGTGACAGCGTGGCTCGCTATCCCGGCCGTGGTGGTCCTGCTGGCGGTTGTCGGCATGACGGCGGTGTCGCGCCACTACCGGGTGCCGCAGGTTCCGCACCGCAGGACGCCGGCGACATTCGGGATCGCGTTCGAGGGAATCCGGTTCCCAACGGCGGGCAACCGCACCCTGCACGGCTGGTGGATTCCTCTCGAGCAGGCTTCTGAGGGAAGCGCTCCGACCCTGGTACTGGTGCACGGCTGGAGCCGGAACGTGGAGCGGATGCTGCCGTTTATCCGCGTGCTCCACGCTGCGGGGTACCAGCTCTTGGCGTTCGATGCCCGCGGCCACGGCAGCTCCGATGCCGACAGCAGTCCGAACATGCTCAAGTTCTCACAGGACATTCGCGCCGCGCTTGACGAGGCCGAGAGGCGGGGAGCGGATGCGGGTCGCCTCGGGGTTCTCGGGCTGTCGGTCGGCGGTGCCGCCACAATCCACGCCGCGGCTCAGGACCGTCGCATTCGCGCCATGGTGACGGTCGGCGCGTTCGCCAACCCGGCCGACCTCATGCGCCGGGAGCTTCGGGCTAAGGGTTCCCCGGGGCTCGTCATCCCAGTCGTGCTGCGGTATGCCGAGCACACCATCGGAGCGCGACTCGACGTGATCGCACCGGAGCACCAGATACCCCGGATCTCGGTGCCGGTCCTGCTCGTACACGGCCTCGATGACGTGATCATCCCGGCGGAGAACGGCCGCCGGCTTGCGGCGGCCGGCGGTGACAACGTCAAGTTGCTCGAGCTCGCCGGGCGTGGCCACTCGGACTGCAACCGGGACCCGAGGTTCTGGCCGGAGGTCACCCGGCACCTCGAAGCCGCGCTGACCCGGTCGACGAGAACTACGAGCTCCCCCGGTCTCTTCACGAGCGTTTGCCGCAACAGCGGAGAAGAGTGAACCACAGAGGCACAGAGGACACAGAGAAGGACACAGAGAGAGAGCCTCGTAGTCTGAGGGGCTCCAGAGCATGGTGCGCTCGATCGGGCGTACCGTCCTTGATGTTTCTCTGAAGGGCGTTCACGAGCCGTAGGCGCCGGCGAGAAATGTCAAGGGGGGGGTCCTCGGCCCTTGGCGATGAGAGTATTGGCCTCACGATTGAGGGGGGCGTCTCGAGCGATTCCCGGCGGTCGGCGGGAGGGCGAAGATTCCCACTCTTGGCCTTGCGACCGCCGGAAATTGTGAGACGGACGGCCGCCAGGCGACCGCGCGGCCGCCGTAGCTCCAGAGAAACCCGCCCCACCCTTCCGGAGAACCTCGGCGCGCTGGCTGGCGAATCGCCGGTCGCAGTAGCTCGCGAGCGGATGATCCGGGCTACCGCAGGGCGGCGGCGACCTCGGCGAGCAGACGGTCCGGCATAACGGGCTTCTGCAGCCCGGCCTCCGGCAGCAAGAGTGAGGCGTCGACTTCAAAGGCCCGGACCAGCTCCTTCACCTCCCGGTGCTCGAACGGCATGCCGCTGATCAGGAGCACGGGAATGGCCCGGTGCTGCGGGCTCGAGCGCAGCTCGACGAGGAAGGCGGCACCGGAGTCTTCGCCCAGCTCGAGGTCCAGGGTGAGGAGGTCCGGGGCGCAGCGGGCCAGGGCCGCGCGAGCATCGCTCAGGGTGGCTGCTACCTCCACCTCGTAGCCGGCCGTCTTCAGCACCCGAACCATGGAGTCGGCACAAGTTGGGTCGTCCTCGATGACGAGGATCTTGTGGCTGGTCTCTTCGCTCGGCGTCATCGTGATCCCTCCGCGATTCCACGTCCGCCCGGCCGGCTGGGCGCCGCCTCTGCCGTTGCTCGTTACCATCCCACCCTGCACACGGCCTCCGACTGCGCACCGGCGCAGCCGCGCCTCAGCTCACGAACCTGCCCATCCCCGACGTCGGACCACGGCACCGTTGGGCTGAAGGGCCGTCGCGGGGCGCCTGCGTTCCATGTGTTTTCTCCAGCCTAGCACAGGAGAGGGGCACGCGCCGGGCGTGGCGTCGGCGGCGGATGGCAGTCCCATTCCAGGCCGGCGCAGGAAGGGCGGGTAAGATGGGGCTCGGAGGTCCCGATGCCCGAGGTCGCGTTCACGCTCAACGGCCTGCCCAGGCTGGCGTCGTACGAGGACGGAATGCACCTGCTCGACGTCCTGCGGGAGGTGTGCGGGATCACCTCTGTCAAGGATGGGTGCTCACCGCAGGGGTTCTGCGGTTGCTGTACGGTCCTGCTCGACGATCGTCCGGCACTCGCCTGTCTGCTCGACCCGGAACGGGTCGAGGGCCGCCAGGTCGTGACCTTGGAGGGGCTTCCGGAGGCCCAGCGTCGGGTCCTCGCACAGGCGTTTGTGAGCGAGGGGGCCGTCCAGTGCGGGTTCTGCACGCCCGGCATCGCCGTCCGCGCGGCGGTGCTCATGAATCGGGGGCTGACCGGAGACCCCGAGCGGGTGCGCCGCGCGCTGCGCAGCCATCTCTGTCGCTGCACCGGCTACCACCGTATCGTCGACGCGATCCGGACGGCCGGCGAGACATGGGCGACGGGCGAGGAGCTGCCCGTCGGCAACCCGCGGCGGGCCGGGTTCTTCGGCGAGAGCCTGGGACGGGGCCGTGACCCGGAGGCGGCGGCGGCGGTGCGTGCCGGTGGTGTCGGCGATGACGCGCCGCGCGTCGAGGGGCCGCAGCATGTCCTCGGAGAGAAGGCTTTCGTGGCCGACATCACCGTGCCGCGGATGCTGCATGCGGCGGTGGTGCTGGCGGCGCACCCGCGCGCGGAGGTGGTACGCATCGATACGTCGGCGGCTGCCCATCTTCCCGGCGTGGTCCGGGTGCTGACCGCGGCCGATGTGCCGGGCAGGCGCTCGGTCGGCCTGATCGTTCACGATTGGCCGCTGCTGGTGGCCGAAGGCGAAACCACGCGCTACGTGGGCGATGTGCTGGCGGTGGTGGTGGCCGACACCCAGCACAGGGCCCGCGCGGCGACTCAGTCGGTGCGGGTGGAGTACCGGGTCCTCGAACCCATCACCGACCCGCAGGCGGCGCTCACGCCCGATTCTCCCAAGATCCACCCCTCGGGCAACCTCCTGGACGTTTCTGCCTACTCGCGCGGCGACGTCGAGCCGGCGCTCGCCGGCTCCGTCCACGTCATCGACGAGACATTCACGACCCAGCGAATCGAGCACGCCTTCCTCGAGCCGGAGGCGTGCCTCGCCATCCCGCGGGAAGGCGGCCTGCGGGTGCTCTCCCAGGGGCAGGGGGTGCACGATGACCAGCGCCAGATCGCCGCCATCCTCGGCCTCGAGCTCGAGGATGTCGAGGTCGAGCTGGTCACCAACGGCGGCGCCTTCGGCGGCAAGGAGGACCTGTCGATCCAGGGTCACGCGGCGCTGGCCGCCCGCCTGTTGGACCGGCCGGTGCGCCTGGTCCTGACCCGGGAGCAGTCGCTGCGCCTGCACCCGAAGCGCCACCCGATGACCATGCGCTACACGGTCGGCGCCGATGCGGACGGCCGACTGACCGCGCTGCGGGCGCGGATCGTTGGGGATACCGGCGCCTACGCCTCGGTTGGGGCGAAGGTGCTGGAGCGGGCCGCCGGCCATGCCTGCGGCCCATACCGGGTTCCGAACGTCGACGTCGAGGCTCGTGCCGTCTACACCAACAACCCGCCGTGCGGCGCGATGCGCGGGTTCGGGGTCAACCAGACCGCGTTCGCCATCGAAGGTGTGATGGACCGCCTGGCGGAACGGGTGGGCATCGACGCCTGGGAGATCCGCGCCCGCAACGTGCTGCGGCCGGGAGACCGGTTCGGAACCGGCCAGCGCATGGGCGCCAGCTGTGGCATCGAGGCGACCCTGGAGGCGGTGAGAGAGGTCTACCGGGGTGCGCGGCTCGCCGGCATCGCCTGCGGCATCAAGAACACCGGGATCGGCAACGGTATGGCCGACATCGGGCGGGTCCTGCTGAGAGTGACGGATGGCCGCGTGGAAGCTCTGACCGGGTTTACCGAGATGGGCCAGGGGCTGCATACCATCGTGCGCCAGGTCGTCTGCCACGAGACGGGCCTCGCGCCCGATCGGATCACGGTGCGGACGGTCAGCCATCCGGCGGTGGAGTGCGGCATGACCACCGCCTCGCGGGCCACGGCGCTGTCGACGGTCGCGGCCCAGCGCGCCGCTCGTGCCCTCGTCGAAGCAATGGCGGGCGGCGACCTCACCGGGCTCGAGGGACAGGAGTTCATCGGCGAGTACGTCTGCGACTTTACCGTCGCCCCCGGCACCGAGGTCGAGAACCCGGTGACCCACCTCACCTTCGGCTACGCCACCCAGGTCGTGATTCTCGGCGACGACGGACGCATCGAGCGGATCGTGGCGGTCCACGACGTCGGCCGCGCGATCAACCCGCAGCTCTGCGCGGGGCAGGTCGAGGGTGGTGTCCACATGGGCCTCGGGTACGCCCTCAGCGAGGAGCTGCCGTGCGAGGACGGGCGGCCGGTGAGCCTGCGTCTGGCCGATCTCGGAATCGTCCCCGCCGACCGCATGCCGCCGGTCGAAGTCATCCTGCTCGAGATCCCTGACGAGGTCGGCGGCTACGGCAGCAAGGGGGTCGGCGAGATCGGCCTGGTGCCGACCGCGGGCGCGGTGGCCTCGGCGCTCCACGCCAGAGACGGAGTGTGGGCGACCTCGCTGCCGCTGCGCATCGACGACCTGCTTCCCGATCCGCGGCGGTCGCGCCGGGCGCCGTCGCCGGGGGCGACCGGGTGAGCGACCGTTTCCGACCCCCGTCGTTCGCGGCGCTGGCACGCTGGATCCTGACCGATCTCGAGCGGCGGCGGACGGTGCTCGACCTGCCGGCCGAGCTCTGGCTGGAGCCGCCCGCCGACGGCGCCCTTCGCCTCCGGAGGGCGGGTGAGGTGCGCGGCACGCCGTTCGGTGTTGCCGCCGGCCCCCACACCCAGCTCGCCGGCGGCATCGTGGCGTCCTGGCTGTGCGGCGGGCGCACCATCGAGCTTAAGACCGTGCAGCGGCGGGCCGTTGAGGTCAGCCGCCCGTGTATCCGGATCCGCGACGAGGGGCTCAACGTCGAGTGGTCCCAGGAGCTGACCCCGGAGGCGTCGTTCGACCAGTACCTGGACGCATGGGTGCTCATCCACGCTCTCCACCGGCGGCTGGGATGGGCCGGTTCCGGTCCTGAAACCGCGTTCGACGTCAGCGTCGGCTACGACCTCGAGGGGCTGCTCTGCCCCGACATGCAGCGCTACCTGGAGCTGGTGCAGGACGCCGGACCGCGGCTCGAGCAGCGGCTGGCGGTGCTGGCCGAAATCGCGCCCGACCTCGCGGGTCTCGAGGTGCCGCGGCGGCTGGCCGCCCACGCGACGATCTCCACCCTCCACGGCTGCCCGCCGGAGGAGATCGGTCGCATGGCCGGCCACCTGATGGAGGAGCACGGCCTGCACACGCGGGTCAAGCTCAACCCGACGCTGCTCGGCGCCGAGGCCGTTCGCGGCCTGCTGCACGACCGCCTCGGTTTTGTCGAACTCGAGCCCGATGACGAAGCGTTCGCCAACGACCTCGGTCTCGACGACGCGGTCGACCTCGCCGGCGAGCTCGAGGCTGTGGCGCGACGGTGCGGCGTCGAGCTCGGCCTCAAGCTGTCCAACACGTTGCCCCTGTGCCACCACGGCGACGTCTTTGCCGCCTCCGAGGAGAGGATGTACCTGTCGGGCCGTCCCCTCCATCCGCTCACGGTGCAGGCGGCAGCCGAGCTGAGCGCCCGCCTCGGGCCGCGGATCTCGATCTCCTTCTGCGGCGGCGCCGACGCCTTCAACTCCGCCGAGCTGGTCGCCTGCGGCCTGACGCCGGTCACGGCGTGCTCCGACCTGCTGCGGCCGGGCGGCATCTCACGTCTTGCCCAGTACGCGGAGGTGACGCGCCGGGAGATGGCCGCCGCCGGAGCCGGGGATCTTCCCTCGTTCGTGCTGGCGTCGGCACGCCGCACGGATTTCGCCGGCGACGACGTCGCCGCGGCCGCCGCGCACAACCTCGAGCTCTACCGCCTGCACGTGCTCGACGACCCGGCCTACCGCCGGGACAGCTTCCACCGTCCCGGCGCCAAGGGGTGGCGCGCCCTCGGCCTGTTCGACTGCATCGTCGCACCGTGCGTTGAGGTCTGCGACATAGGTCAGCAGGTTCCGGAGTACATGCGCCGTGTGGCGGCCGGCGACACGGAGGGCGCCGCCGCGGTGATCCGCGCCGACAACCCACTGCCGGTGGTCCTCGGTCGCGCCTGCCATCACCCGTGCGAGGACCGCTGCGTCCGCGGCCAGTACGACGAGCCGGTGGCGATCCGGGAGATCAAGCGGTTCGCCGTCGAGGAGGCGCGACCGCCGGCGCCTCCGGCGCCGCTGCGGCAAGGCCCGCGGGTGGCGGTGCTCGGCGGCGGCCCGTGTGGACTGGCCGCGGCGTGGGAGCTGCGTCGCGCCGGGGTTCCGGTGACCGTGCTGGAGGCCCGGGAGGAGGCCGGAGGAATGGTGTCGGCGACCATCCCGGGCTTTCGTGCTCCGTCCGCGGCCATCGAACGCGACCTGCGGGTTCTGGCCGCGGCGGGCGTTGAGGTCCGCTACGGCGTGCGCTTCGGTACCGACCTCGATCTCGAGGACCTCCGCGGGGAGGGCTTCGAGAAGATGGTCCTGTCGGCGGGAGCGCAGCGGGGCGCCCGTCTCGGGATCCCGGGGGAGGACGCCGACGGAGCGTGGGACGGCCTCGAGCTGCTGCGGCGCGCGCGGCGGGGCGAGCCGATTGAGCTCGGCCGGCGCGTAGCAGTGATCGGCGGCGGCGACGTCGCCGTCGACTGTGCTCGCACCGCGCGCCGCCTGGGCGCCGAGCATGTGGACCTGGTCTACCGGCGCCGGGTCGTGCACATGCCGGCGCAGCTCGAGGAGGTGCGGGCGCTCGGGCAGGAGGGGATTGAAATCCGCGAGCTCCTTGCGCCACTGGCAATCGAAGCCGTGGACGGCCGAGTGCGCGGCCTCCGCTGCCAACGGATGCGTACCGGCGGCGCGGGCCCGGACGGCCGGCCACGTCCGGAGCCGGTCACGGGTGAGACCGACGAGATCGCTGTCGACACGGTGGTGGTGGCGATCGGGCAGGAGGCCGCCGCTGATCTGGATCGGATCCCGGGTCTGAGCCGGACCCCGGCGGGGTGGGTCGAGGCCGACCCCACCACCGGCCGCACCACCGTGCCCGAGCTGTGGGCGGGCGGCGACGTGGTGCGGGGGCCTGCCTCGATCGTGGCGGCGTGCGGTGACGGCCGCCGCATCGCCGCCGACATCCTGCGGGGGGCTGGGATCGTGCTGCCGGCGCCGGCGCCCCCACGAGGCGGCGACATGGTTGACCTCGTGCGCCTTCTCGGCGAGCGTGCGCGGCGTGTGCGCCGCGTCGGGGTGCCGGAGGCTCCCTCGGGCCACCAGCTTGGTTTCGGGGAGGTCGTCGGCACGCTGTCCGAGGGGGAGGCGAGGCGGGAGGCCGCACGCTGCGTCGAATGCGACCTGCTGTGCTCGACCTGCGCCACGGTCTGTCCCAACCGCGCCTTCTTCACCTACCAGGTGGCCCCCTTCAGCGTCAACTTGCCGCGGCTGAGGATCCACGACGGCCACCTCGAGCGTAGCGGCCGAGAGCGCCGCCGAGTTGCGCAGGAGCATCAGGTTGCGGTTGTCAACGACCTCTGCAACGCCTGCGGCAACTGTGCCGAATTCTGCCCCACGGCGGGCGCACCGGAGCAGGACAAGCCGCGCATCGTCCTCGATCCGGCGGCCTTCGCCGCCCTGGATGACAACGTCGTCCTGCCCGCCTGGGGAAACGGCCAGCTCGAGCTTCGGGCCCGCTATCGAGGCGCGGAGCACAGCCTCGCGTGGGGCCCCAACCTCCGCTACACGGGGCCCCAGGTTACCGCCGAGCTCGATCCGGAGACCGCTGAGGTGACGGCGCTGGCCACCGCACCGGAAGCTGCCGATGGCATCGATGTCGACTGGGGGCCCTGCATGGTCCTGCTGGTGCTGGGACGCGGGCTTCTCGCTTCGGCGCCGGGTCTGCTCGCGGCAACGGAGTTGGGACTTCCGCAGCGAACACGGGCTTTCACGTGAGCCGGTTCCTGCGCTATCGTTGATGACGTGAGAACCCGGCTCCTCAACCTGGTGATTCCGGCGAGCGGTGATGAGCGGCGCGCCGCCGAGCTGCTCCTGGAGGATGGGCGAATCGATGCCGTCCTCGACCCGGGAGCGGAGGTGCATGCGGACGAGGTCGGCGACCTCGGCGGCGCCCTGGTGCTCCCCGGTGCAATCGATTGCCACGTACACTTTGACGACCCGGGCTTTACCCAACGCGAGGACTTCGCCTCCGGCAGCCGGGCGGCGGCCGCGGGCGGCGTCACCTGCATCGCGGACATGCCGTGCACCTCGATCCCGCCGGTGACCGAGGTTGACGCCCTCGACGCGAAGCTGGCGGTGATCCGGCCCAAGGCTCTGGTCGACTTCATGCTGTGGGGCGGGGTCTCCGCCAACGTCATGGAGAGGCCGGGCTGGGCGCGCAGGCTCGAAGAGCTGGTGGAGGCCGGGGTGGCCGCGGTCAAGATTTACCTGCTCTCCGGGATGGAGACATTCCGTGATCTCGACGCCGGCCAGGCGCGTCGGGTCCTGGAGGTGACCGCCCGGCTCGGCGTTCCCGTCGGGGTCCACGCAGAGCAGCGTTCCCTGGTCAGGGAGCTGACGGCGTCCGCCCGCGTGCGCGGCGGCGACGCCCCTCTCGACTATGCGGCGAGCCGGCCCGCGGAGGCCGAGGTGCGCGCGGTCGAGACCGTCATCGGCCTTTGTCGGGCCACCCGCGCCCGCATTCACCTCGTGCACCTTGCCTCCGGCCGGGCGCTTGACCTGGTGACCGCGGCGCGGCAGGAGGGGCTGCCGTTGACGGCGGAAACGTGCCCCCATTTCCTCGCCCACACGGTGGACGATCTCGAGCGGCTCGGCTCGCTGCTCAAGACGGCGCCGGTTGTGAAGTCTGCCGCGGACCGCGACCGCTTGTGGCGCGGCCTCGCCGGCGGAGAGCTGCAGCTGGTGGCCTCCGACCACGCCGCCGGGGTGTGGCCGGAGGAGAAGCATACCGGCTCGATCTGGAGTGACTACGGCGGCGTGCCGGGCGTCGAGCTGATGCTCCCATACCTGTACTCCGAGGGCGTGCGCCGTGGCCGTCTGACTCTCGAACGGCTGGTCGAGGTCGCCTCTGCGGCGCCGGCGGCGCTGCTCGGCGTCGGCCACAAGAAAGGGCGGCTGGAAGCCGGCTTCGACGCCGACCTGGCGGTGATCGACGAGAATGCCGAGTGGACCGTGCATGCCGAGGAGCTGCACAGCAAGAACCGCTACACGCCGCTCGACGGCTGGGCGTTCACGGGCCGCGTGCGGGAGACCTGGGTCCGAGGCCGGCGCGTCTTCTGTCGAGACGAGAACGGTGACGAGTGGTTCGCCGTACCTCCCACCGGATGTTGGATCCGACGCGGAGGCGAGGCATGAGCGCCGTCACGATCGCCGGCCCGGGGGTCGTTGTGACCGCCTTCGACGGCGGCAGGGTCCTGGAGCAGGCCGGTGTGGCCTGGGAGGGCGAGCGCGTCGTGGCGGTAGGACCGATGGAGAAGCTGCAACGGGCCTTCCCGAGCGCCTCCCGCCTGGATGCGCGGGGCGGCATGATCCTGCCCGGCCTCGTCAACCTCCACCACCACTTCTACTCGGCCTTGGTTCGGGGCCTCGACCCGGAGAGGCCCCTCGCCAGCTTCGGCGAGGTGCTCGATCACCTGTGGTGGCGGTTCGACCGCGCGCTCGGTCCGGAGACGGTGCGGTTGTCGGCCGCGCTGTCGGTAGCGGAGTGCATCTCGTGTGGCTGCACCACGGTCTTTGACCACCACTCGTCCCCCTCCTGCCTTCGCGGCAGCCTCGATCTGATCGCGGCCGCGGTGAAGGAAGGCGGAATCTCGGCGGTGCTGTGCTACGAGGCAAGTGATCGCAACGGGCATCGGGAGGCGCTTGCAGGTCTCAAGGAGACGCTGGACTTCGCGGTCCGCCACCGAGCGGACCCGCGTCTGCGCGGGATGGTCGGGCTGCACGCGTCGTTCACGGTCGCGGACAGCACGTTGCGCAGCGCAGCGCGGCGGCGTCCGGCCGGAGTGGGGGTCCACCTTCACGTTGCCGAAGGCAGTCTCGATGTCGACGCTTCCCGTCAGAGCTACGGCGCCGACCCGGTCGAACGCCTCGAGCGGGCGGGTCTTCTCGACCGGCACGCCTTCCTCGTTCACGGCGTTCACCTCGACACGACGGCTCTGGACGCGGTGGCGGATGCCGGAGCGGTGATCGTCCACAACCCGGAGTCGAACGCCAACAACGGCGTCGGCCGCCTGGACGTGGCCGCTGCGACCCGCCACGGGTGCGCGGTCGGGCTGGGTACCGACGGCATGTCCTCGAGCATGCTGCGGGCTCTGCGCGCCGCGTTCCTCAGCGCGCGGGGCGGCGCGAGAGACCCGTCGGCCGGTTTCGAGGCGGTCCCGTCGCTGCTGGCGACGAACGCCGCGGTTGCCGCCCGCGTCTTCGACGAGCCGCTTCTCGGCACGCTCGAGGCCGGTGCCCCCGCCGACCTCGCTGTCCTCGACGGGGTGCCGCCGACCCCGGTTGATGCCGGCAACGCCTTCTCTCACCTCGTCTACGGCGCGGCCGAGGCGCGGGTGCGTCACACGGTGGCTCGCGGGCGGATCCTCCTACGTGACTTTCAGCACACCTCACTCGACCCAGCGTCCCTGGCGCTCCTGGCGCGGGCGGCGGCACCGTCGCTGTGGCGGCGTTTCCGGGAGCTGTAGGTCCGGATCATTCACTTGCGGTCGACTGCGACATCGCTGTGCTCTTCGCGTCTCGCCTCTTGGGTGACTTCCCGGACCTCCTGTCTCAATCCCCCAATCCCTCAATCCCTCAGCAGAAGTGGATACCCCTCGACACAGCTACAGGGGAGTATTATGGAACTCACAAGCCCGTGTTGATGCTCGTGAGCTCGGGAGTACCCCGAGGGGAGGTTCATTGTGACGCCGTTGCTGGTCCTTGCCTACGTCGCGGCCGGAGCTGTCGTCGCCGGTGCAGCGTACCTGCTCTTCAGGCTCGTCCGTCCGGTCGTCGGGCGCAGGGGCAGGAGGTGGGTCGAGCGCTCCGAGGTGGACCGGCGCCGGCGGCAGGGCTCGGTCCCGAAGGAACGCCGCAAGGGACTCCGGCGCCAGGCGGACATCGCCAAGAAGTTTCTCGACCGCGTCGAGGGGTGAGGTTCTGACTGAGCCGGCGGCTCGCGCAGGTGCAGGCGGGGTCGGACCGCCCCTTGCCGCACATCGGCGTCAGAATCCGAAGCGGAACCCCTCCTGGTACGAGGAATCGTTGGTCGTGTTGTTGACGGTTGTCACGTAGGAGATGATCGCGCCCTCCGCGGACGAGACCCCGGCCCTGAGGATCAGGCCCTGCCGTTGACCGGCGGTGACCCGGGACAGAACGTCGTTGACCTGGACCATGTCGAACGGCTGCAGATCGACCGTGAACGAGGAGCTTCCCGGCGCGGGGGCGCCATCCGCAGTGAAGATCTCCACGAGCACGCTCTCGGCCACCGGGGAGACGTTCACGATTCCCATGTTGACGCGGTTGGAGTTGTTCTGGTCGACCACCATGCGCAGCGTCCCAGCCTGGCCCGTCCCGGCCACCGAGGCGCCAGTCAGGGGAATGCTGGGCACCGTCTGACCGTACTCGCCGCTGCCGTCCTTGCCGGGCGTCCAGGTGCGGCTGACGACCACCACCGGGCCATCGGCAAGGTAGTGGACGCTGCCCACGCCGGTGGTGTGGAACACGTTCGCCACGATGTCTGTCATCGAGACGACCGGCTGGTCGAGCGGAATGACGATGCTCTGGACGTTGGTATTGTCGTGGCCCGCCGAGTTGAACCACAGGTGAACGACACTCGCTCCCTGCTGGTAGATCCAGACGTCCGTGGTCCAGAACGAACTCAGCTTGCCGGTGGTGTGGGCCACAACCGGGATGTAGCCCTCCAGGTGGCCCGGCGCGGCGAGCGCCGGCGCCGCGATGGCTACCGATGCGACGAGAACGAGAGTGGCGAGAGCCTTCTTCATGGCCGGCGCCTCCTCATGGTCATGCCGCCCATCATGCCGCCGCCGTAGCCGCCGTCTCCGGTACCGGTTCCCATGAACCAGTCGTTCACCAGCACGACCACCACCAGGTTGCCGTCGGTGGCCGGCATCATCGGCCAGCCATCGGTGAAGGAGACGCTCCAGCGCTCGGTGCCGTCCGGCGCGAGGTCGATCAGCGACCGTGAGAGAGTCGGCGGAGAGCCCTGGTTCCCGGCAGTGCCCGTGAGGTTCATGTTAGAGACCAGCAGGCTGCCGTCATCGGCGACGATCATCATTCCCGACCGGCCGAGCATGGCGCCGCCCGATCCGATGCTGCCGCCGCCGTGGGCGAGGGCAAGGCCGCTGGTTCCGAGCGCGATGAGACTGAAAGCTGCAATCACGATTTTCCTCTTCACGGTTTCCTCCAGTAACGGTTCCTGAGTTGTCGGGCCACGCGGCGACCTGCCGCCGGGTGGTGAGCAAGCGAGAGAATGAGTGTTGGGGGGCAGCGGCTGCGCCCCCGGCAGCGACCCCGTGGCGCTCCTGCCGGGAGCGTGGGACAATGCTGGCCGTGGCTCCCGCCCGAAGCCCGGCACCGGCTCCCGGCAATGCCCAAAGACCCCATGTCAGTGGTCGTGAGGCGTTGACCCGGATGGCCTGGGTAGCCGTGTTCGGCTTCCTGTTGTTCGGCAACTGGGAGTGGCTGCAGACGCCGTTTTACGACAACGACGGGCTGTCTTTGACCACCGTCGTGTGGTATCGGCTCCATTGCACGGCGGTCGACGTCTTGATCCTCATCGCATGCGTGGCGGCGACCGGCCTGCTCGTCCGGAACCTCGGCTGGCTGCAGCATCCCCAGCCGCGTCACCTGGCGATCCTGGCCCTTCTGGGCACCTCCTATACGGGTCTCAGCGAGCAGATTAACGTCTCCATTCGTGGCAGCTGGGCCTACTCCTCGCTGATGCCGGTGGTACCCGGCACTAGCGTAGGCGTGGTTCCGTTGGCGCAGTGGCTGGTACTCCCGGCCCTGGCCGTCTGGCTCGCCTCGCGTCATCGCGGCTAGCTAGCACCCCTCCGGCGCGTCAGCCGGGAGTGGGAAAGTGCGCGTCACGAGGCAGCCTCCCCATAGACCCGCCCGACGGCCCGAACGATCTCATCGACGCTGCGGCCCTCCTGGAGGCGCTTCGCGATGAACGCCTTGACCTCATGCGCACCGCGGTCACGGCTGCAGTCGCAGTCGACCAGCCGGAGCTGGCAGTTGCCGCAGGGGCAGTCGACGAGCGCCGCGACCATGGCCAGGTCCGGCGCCGCCCGCGTGGGTACCGGCATCACCTCGGCCGCCGCCGTATTGGGCGGGCCGTAGCGCTTGGACATCTCGGCCACCGTCTGCTCGACGTCGAGCCCGCGGGCGAGGAGCTCTACGATGGCGGTCTTCATCTCCGTGGCGCCCTTCGGCGAGTCGCAGGTGCAGTCGGTCAGGTTACTCAAGTCGCAGCGGCCGCATTGACAGCGAAACATCTTCTCGACCTGGCCGACCCGCGGGTCTCTGAGCTCCGCCGACAGGATGTCGGTGTTGACGGATGGGAGGGTCGCTTGGGGTGCGGGAGGCGGCGCCGATCGATCGCGGATCACAATCACCATCGCGGTCATGCCGATGGCGACGACGGCGCCGATGATGAGCCAGCCGGGGTCGAGGCGTCTGTTGAGGACGTCTCGTCCGCCGGCCCGCGCCGGTTTGGCGGGTCGCTTTCTGTTCTTCTTAGTAGTCATGGTTCCTCACTCATCTCACACCGCCGCCCGGCGCAGCCTCAGGGCGTTGCTGACCACCGAGACCGAGCTGAAGCTCATTGCCGCGGCGGCGATGATGGGCGACAGCAGCAGGCCGAAGAACGGGTAAAGAACGCCGGCGGCGATCGGTACGCCCACCGAGTTGTAGGCGAACGCCCAGAACAGGTTCTGCCTGATGTTGCGCATGGTGGCGCGGGACAGCCGCCGGGCGCGCACGATCCCGCGCAGGTCGCCCTTGACCAGGGTCACGCCGGCGCTTTCCATGGCGATGTCGGTACCGGTGCCCATGGCGATGCCGACCTGCGCCTGGGCCAGGGCGGGCGCGTCGTTGATGCCGTCGCCGGCCATGGCTACGATCCGCCCTTCGCCCTGCAGGCGCTTGACGACCTCGGCCTTCTGGTCGGGCAGGACCTCGGCAATAACCTCGTCGATGTCGAGCTTGCGCGCCACCGCCTCGGCGGTTGTTCGGCTGTCGCCGGTGAGCATGACCACGCGCAGCTTCTCGTCGTGGAGCTCCTTGATCGCCTGCGGGGTGGTCTCCTTCACGGGGTCGGCCACCCCGACCAGCCCGGCCGCGGCGCCGTCGATGGCCACGAACATGACCGTCTGGCCCTCGGACCGCAGGGACTCCGCCCGCTCGGCGAGAGCGCCTGGGTCGGCGCCAAGCTGGTCCATGAGAGCATGGTTGCCGACGGCAACGGTATGCCCAGCCAGCTTGCCCATGACGCCCTTGCCGGTTACGGAATCGAAGTCCGAGGCGTCGGAGAGCGTGAGCTGCCGTTCCTTGGCGCCCTCGACAATGGCCTCCGCAAGGGGGTGTTCGCTGCCGCGCTCCAGACCGGCAACCAGCCCCAGTAGCTCGTCTTCACCGGTGGCGCCCACCGCGACGACCGTCTGCAGCTTGGGGCTGCCCTCCGTCAGGGTGCCGGTCTTATCCACGACCAGCGTATCCACCTTCCGCATGACCTCGATGGCCTCGGCGTTCTTGAACAGAACGCCGACCGTGGCGCCCTTGCCGGTTGCCACCATGATGGACATCGGCGTCGCCAGCCCGAGCGCGCACGGGCACGCTATGATCAGGACCGCGACGGCGTTGATCAGGGCGTGGGCCATTTTCGGGTCGGGCCCCCACAGGCTCCAAATGACGAACGTGATGACCGCGGCCGCGACCACGGTCGGCACGAAGTACCCCGCCACCTGGTCGGCGAGCTTCTGGATCGGCGCCCGGCTGCGCTGCGCCTCGGCAACCATCTGGACGATTCGGGACAGCAGGGTGTCGGCGCCGACCTTGTCGGCGCGGATGACCAGGCCGCCAGTCCGGTTGATGGTGGCCCCGATCACCCGGTCGCCGGTACCCTTGGTGACCGGGATCGGCTCGCCGGTGATCATGGCCTCATCGACGGAGCTGCCGCCGTCGATAACGACGCCGTCAACCGGGACCTTCTCGCCGGGTCGGACCCGCAGCCGGTCGCCCACCCGGACGGACTCCAAGGGGACGTCTTCCTCGGTCCCGTCGTCGTTGAGGCGGCGGGCGGTCTTGGGCGCCAGCCCCAACAGTGCCTTGATCGCGGCGCCGGTCTGGCTGCGGGCTCTGAGCTCCAGCACCTGGCCCAGCAGCACCAGCGTGACGATCACGGCCGCCGCCTCGAAGTAGACGGCCACGTTGCCCTGGGCGTCCCGGAAGGATGGTGGGAACAGATCCGGGAACAGGCCGGCGACCAGGCTGTAGAGGTAGGCCACTCCCGTGCCGAGAGCGATCAGTGTGAACATGTTCAGCGAGCGGTTGACGACCGACTGCCAGCCGCGGACGAAGAACGGCCAGCCGCCCCACAGCACCACCGGCGTCGCGAGCAGCATCTCCAGGTAGACCAGGGTGTGCTTGGAGACGCCTCCGGCGCCCACCAGGCCGGGCACGAGGTCGGCCATCGCCATTAGGAAGACGGGGACCGACAGCGCCAGGCTGACCCAGAACCGCCGCCGCATGTCCACGAGCTCCGCGCTCTCCTCCTCGTCGACGGTGACGGTGCGCGGCTCGAGCGCCATGCCACAGATCGGACAGCTGCCGGGCTCGTCGCGGACCACCTCTGGGTGCATGGGGCATGTGTACTCGACCTTGCTTGTTGACGTGACCGGCGCGACCGGCTCCAGGGCCATGCCGCACTTGGGGCACGATCCCGGCCTGTCGGCGCGCACCTCCGGGTGCATCGGGCAGGTGTACTGGGCAGCGGCCGGGACCTCGCACGTCGAGCAGCTGTCCGCGGCGCCGGCTGACTCGGCCGCTTCCTCGTGATGGCGGGGGGCATGCCCGGGCGCCGCCTTGTCGATGTACTTCTCGGGCGCCTCCGCAAACTTCTCGAGGCAGTGAGCCGAACAGAAGTAGATCATGGCCCCGCCGTGCTCGAAACTGTGTTTGGTGACGGCCGGGTCGACCTCCATGCCGCACACCGGGTCGGTCACGACGCCGGCCGCAGATCCGTTTGTGCCGGCATCCCCGGCGTGATCGTGGGCGCCTCGATGTGAATGGTCATGGTCGTGCATGCGTTCCTCCTCGAGCCGCTTCGGCCCAGCTCATCTCCGCAGCCCATTGAGCCGCGTCCGGTACTCGTCTTCATCGATCTCGCCGCGGGCATACCGCTCCCTGAGGATCTCCTCGGGGGTCTTTCCCCCCTCGCGGGGGTGTGAGGGCGCCACGACGGCGCGAATCACGACCAGCGCGACAACGAGCAACAGGACCGGCCAGATCCACATCCATCCCATTCCAAGTCCGAATCCACCGTGCATCGTCATTCTCCTTGTCTCCCGGCCGAGCCGGAGTCGTGCTGGGCTCTGCCAGGCCCAGGGGCCGGCCCGGCGCCGTTCGGCCGGCGCCGCGCCTGCCGCCGGTCCGTCACTTCTCCGGGGTCTTCGCCTCGCTTGCGGCCGAAGCGCCCTCCTTCTGTTGCATCATCTTCCGCATCATCTTGCACTTGGGCTTGGCGCCCTCGGACATGCCGCCCATCATCTCGGACATCATGCCCCCGTGCATCTGCATCATCATCTGGTGCATGGACTTGCGCTGAGCCACGAGCTCGTTCAGGAGCTCGGCCATGGCGTTCGTCTTGGCCTGGCCGCTGGCGGCGTTCATCCTGGTTGCCAGCTCGTCGAGCTTGGCGTCCATCTGCTGGCACTTCTGCATCATCTGCTGGTGCTCCTGCATCATGGCCTTGCACTTTTGGGGCATCTCCCCTTGCTCTTGCTGAGCCTGACCTTCCTGCTGATGCATCATCTTATGCATCATGGGCTTCTGCGGCGCGGCTTCGGTCGATTGTGAGAAGGCGAGCGGGGTTCCCAGGAGGATTCCGAGGGACAGCGCTGCGACGATGTGAAGGTTTCTCTTCGCGTTCATGATTCATCTCCCTTTCGTTCGGCGGCGGTGTCTACCGGATCGCCGAGGCTTGGGTACCCGCCGAGAGTATCGGTCAGGCACGGTTGGTACTGCCGCCGGCCATGCCCCAGTGCCTCCAGAAGAAGTTGTGTAGAGGCACGAAGAGGAGCCCGGCATAGGCCCCGAGCAGGAAGCTCTCGACCAGGCCGACCACAAAGCTCCCGATCGTGATCCACTGGAATCCGACAGCACCGCTTCGAGAGATGTGTGCATACGGAACCTTGCTCCCTGGCCGTGTTATGCCCCCCGGGCCCTGCGAGGCGCGCCCGGGGGGCGTGAACGATGAACCCTACTTCGATACGACTTCGCCGCAGCCGGCCATCTTCTGCCCCAAGTAGGGGTTGCCGATCTCACCGGCGGGCTGCAGCCAGCTCTTCTTGGCCATCGGGCAGTAGACGACGACGGGGCCGTCGCAGCCGGCCATCTCGCGGTAGCGCACCATCGCCTTGGAGAGGTCGCCAAAGGCGGCCCGCACGGCGGCAAGATCGGTGGCCCCGGCAAGTGCCTTCGCCGCCCTCTTGACCTCCGGCAGCAGCGCGGTGCACTCCGCCTTCTCGTTCGCCGGCACACCGGCCCGTGCGGTGGTGTCGAACCGGGCGGCCAAGGTGGCAGCCTCGGTGGCGATCGTCTTGGCATGCGTGGCAATGCCGGTGATGCTGTCGTGAAGCAGAGCCTGACGGATGGGCTCATAGTGGTCGATCATGGTGGCGAAGGCAGTGGTGAGACCGCCCTGCCCGGCGGCCGCAAGTGCAGGGGCGACAACCAGGGTCGCCAGAGTAACGAGAAGAACGAGTCGACGCATGGGTTCCTCCTTATCGTTGCAATGCCTCGAGGCCGTCGGCCCCGCTGCGGATCTTCACTGCCCGCTCGACGGGAGTGACGAACACGATGCCGTCACCGGGGTCGCCGGTACGGGCGGCGTTGACGATGACCTCGATGGCGGCGTCCGCGCAGTGGTCCTCACAGACCACTTCGAGCTTGGCCACCTCGGGGGTCTTCCTGAGCTCGCTCGGCGCCAGCGTGAAGAGGTAGGGCTCGTAGCCGTAGCCCACGCCATGCACCCGGGCAGCAGTAATCCCGGGCGCTCCCGACTTTCGCAGAGCTCGGATGACATCGTCGACCTTGGAGATGCGGATGTATGCCTTGATCTGTTTCATGGTCCCTCCCTTCAGCCGTCCACCGGAGCCGCCTCGTCTTCGCCGTGCGGGAACAGCGGGGAGCGCTTGAGCTTGATGGACCGCCAGATGAAGTAGATGGCCGGGAACACGATCAGCTCGGCGATGAACGAGCTGATCACGCCGCCGACCATCGGCGCGGCGATCCGCCGCATGACGTCGGCGCCGGCACCGGTGGCCCAGAGCACCGGGCCCAGCGAAAACAGGATCGCCAGCACGGTCATCATCTTCGGCCGAATGCGCTTGACGGCGCCGTGGTCGACGGCCTCGACGAGCTCGGCGTAGGTTGCCATGCGTCCCTCGCTGGACCAGCGCTCGAAGGCGATGTCGAGGTACAGCAGCATGACGACGCCGGTCTCGGCGGACAGCCCGGCGAGGGCGATCATGCCCACCCACACCGCGATCGACCAGTTGTAGTGGAGGTAGAACAGCAGCCACACCGAGCCGACGATCGAGAACGGGACCGCCGACAGCACGATGGCGGTCTTGATGATCGACTTGGTGTTGATGTAGAGGATGAGGAAGATCAGGAACAGGGTGATGGGCACGATCACCCGCAGGCGGGCCTTGGCCCGCTGCATGTACTCGTACTGGCCCGACCAGAAGATCGTGTAGCCCGCCGGCAGCTGGACCTGCTCGGCCACGGCCTTCTTGGCCCGATCGACCCACGTGCCCACGTCCGACGTCGTGAGGTCCACGTACACCCAGGCGTTGGGACGGGCGTTCTCGGACTTGATAGCGGGCGGGCCCTGGTGGATGCGGATGGCGGCCACCTGGTTGAGGGGGACCTGAGCGCCGGTGGCGGTTGTCACCAGGGTGTTTCCCAGCTCCTCCGGGTTGTCCCGGAGCTCCCGCGGGTAGCGGACGTTGATGGGGTAGCGCTCGAGGCCCTCGACCGTCCACGACACGTTCATGCCGCCGATCGCCGAAGAGATGACGTCCTGCACGTCACCGATGGTCAGACCGTAGCGGGCCGCGGCCTCGCGGTCGATGTCGAAGTCGAGGTAGTTGCCACCCATGACGCGCTCGGCGTACGCCGACAGGGTCCCCGGCAGCGGCTTAACGATGGCCTCGACCTCCTTGCCGATCCGTTGCAGCTCGTTGAGATCGGGCCCGGCGATCTTGATTCCGACCGGGGTCTTGATACCGGTCGAGAGCATGTCGATTCGGGTTTTGATCGGCATCGTCCAGGCGTTAGTGACGCCCGGGAACTGGATCGCCCGGTTCATTTCGTCGATCAGCTTGTCCTTGGTCATCCCCGGCCGCCACTGGGAGGGGTCCTTGAGCCGGATCGTGGTTTCGATCATGGACAGAGGCGCGGGGTCGGTCGCGGTCTCGGCGCGGCCGACCTTGCCGAACACGGACTCCACCTCGGGGAAGGTTTTGATGATCTTGTCGGTCTGTTGCAGCAGCTCCTTGGCCTTGGTGATGGAGATGCCGGGGAAGGTTGTCGGCATGTAGAGCAGGTCGCCCTCCCACAGTGGCGGCATGAACTCGGAGCCCATGCGCTTCATCGGCAGCCAGGTGACGGCGACGAGAATGATCGACACCACGACCACGGCCCACCGCCAGCGCAGGGCGAGGTTTAGGAACGGCGTGTAGACACGCTGCAGGACTCTCGAGATGGGGTGGGTCTCCTCCGAGTGGATCTTGCCTCTGACGAACCAGTACATGAGCACCGGGATGATGGTTACTGCCACCAGCGAGGCGAGGCCCACCGAGTAGGTCTTGGTGAACGCCAGCGGCTTGAAGAGGCGGCCCTCCTGCGCCTGCAGGGTGAAGATCGGCATGAACGAGACCGTGATCACGAGCAGGCTGAAGAACAGGGTCGGCCCGACCTCCTGCGCCGAGCGCAGGATGATCTCGAAGTGGCTTCGCTTGCCCCTCCACTCCTCGTAGTGCTTGTGGGCGTTCTCCACCATGATGATGGAGGCGTCCACGAGAACCCCGATGGAGATCGCGATCCCTCCCAGGCTCATGATGTTGGCGCCGAGGCCTTGAGCCTTCATGACGATAAAGGCCAGGAGGATCGAGATCGGGATCGAGAAGATGGCCACGAAGGCGGAACGGAAGTGGAAGAGGAAGATGATGCACACGAGGGCGACGATGATCAACTCTTCGATGAGGGTGTGTGTGAGGGTCTTGATCGAACGGTCGATCAGCCCGGTGCGGTCGTAGGCCACCGAGATCGAGACGTCTTTGGGCAGCCCTTGCTTGAGCTCGGCGAGGCGCGTCTTGACCTTGGCAATGGTGGACAGTGTGTCCGCGCCGTAGCGGACCACGACCACCCCGCCCACCGTCTCGCCCCGGCCGTTCCAGTCAGCCAGTCCGCGGCGGATCTCCGGCCCGATGGTGACGTTGGCAATGTCCTTGACCAGGATCGGGGTGCCGCCGGGCCCGACCCCCAACGGGATCTGCTGGAGATCGTGGACGTCCTTGATGTAGCCGAGGCCGCGGACCATGAACTCCTTTTCACCCATTTCGAGCAGCCGGCCACCGACATCGTTGTTGGAGCGTTTGATGGCCATTTTGACCTTCGACAGGGGGATTCCGTAGGCGCGCAGCTTCACCGGGTCGACCTCGACCTGGTACTGGCGCACGAAGCCTCCGATCGAGGCCACCTCAGAGACGCCGTCGACCGACATCAACCCGTACTTGAGGTACCAGTCCTGGTACGACCGCAGCTCGGCCAGCGAGCGCTTCGGAGAGTTCAGGACGTACATGAAGGCCCAACCCACCCCGGTCGCGTCGGGGCCGAGCTGCGGCGTCACGCCCTCCGGAAGCTGACCGCCCATACCGCTGAGGTACTCTAGGACCCGCGAGCGCGCCCAGTACAGGTCGGTGCCGTCCTCGAAGATGACGTACACGAAAGAGAAGCCGAAGAACGAGTAGCCGCGGACCACCTTGGCGTACGGTACCGCCAGCATCTTGGAGGTGATCGGGTAGGTGACCTGATCCTCCACGACCTGCGGCGCCTGGCCCGGGTACTTGGTGTAGATGATGACCTGGACGTCTGACAGGTCGGGGATCGCGTCGAGACGCATATGTTGGATGGCCCAGATTCCGCCGACGATGGCGAACAGGACGCCCACCACGACCATGAACTGGTTGCGCAGGGACCACTCGATGATCTTATTCAGCATGGGAGGCCCCTCCCCGGTGGTGACGGAGTGACGGAAGCGAAGGTGAGGAGTCAGGGGTGAGGGGTGAAGAGATGCTCCCGCCCACCCGGGCACACCGACGGAAGAGGATAGAGGTGAGGGGAAAGAGGGACACGCAAGGGCCGAGACTATCCCGCACACACCAGCTGATCGTGCGATGGAGGTGTGAAGTGATGACCGGGCTCTCTCTAAGCTGGTCGGGACATCCGGGTGCTATAGTGTCGGCGAGGAGAGCCTTGATGGAAGCAGGCAGCGGCCTCAGGCGCGAGGTGGAACTGACCGCAGTCATCTGGAAGGAGGATGACGGGTTTGTGTCGTTCTGTCCGGAGCTGGGAGTCGCATCCTGCGGTGACTCGGTCGAGGAAGCCGCCCGGATGCTGCAGGAGGCGGTGACTCTGTATGCGGAGAACGCCCGGGAGCTCCAGCTCATCGATGAGCCGCTCGCTGGCGTGGCCTCCGGCCAGCGATGGACGACGTCCATCAAGGTAGCGGTGTGACGCCGAAGCTGTCCGGTCTTCCCTCCCGGAAGCTCATTGCGGCGCTGCGGGCGGCTGGGTTCCGTGAAGCCCCGCACCGCGGCAAGGGAAGTCACACAGCTCTGTTCAGGCCCGGTGACCCCCCGCGGCTGGTGATTGTCCCGCTCCGGAAGACGCTCCCCGCCGGAACCGTGCGGACCATCCTGCGTCAGGCCGGGATGAGCCGCGAGGATCTGTTCGAGCTTCTTGGTTGACAGCCCCGATACCTGGGAGGTGAGGACTTCCCTGCGAGCAGTCCAAGGCCCGGAGACCGACGGTGCAGCGTACGAGATGCTGGAGGCGTACTTCACTTGCCGCCTCCCTTCGTCTCGGCACGCTTCGACTCGATCATCTCGTGGATGGCCTCCTTGAGGTTCGACTCGGAGTCGATCAGGAACTGGGCGGAGGTGACGACCTCGTCGCCCGCCGCGAGCCCCGACAGCACCTGTACCCAACCCTCGCCGGCGGGGCCGAGGACCACGTCGCGCGGGGCGAAGCGGCCGTTGCCGAGGGCGAGAATCACCACGTTGCGCTCACCGGTGCGGATCACGGCGTTGAAGGGCACAGCGATGGCGTTACGGGCTGCCACCGGTGAGAAGGTGACCGTGGCGTACATCCCGGCCCGTAGCTCCCTTTTGGGGTTCGGAACCTCGAGCGTGAGCTGGACCGTCCGCGTCTTCTCCGATACCGATGGCTCGATGAAACGGACGCGGCCGGTGAAGCTCTCGCCGGGGAAGTAGGTGAGCTTGACCTTGGCGGGGCTGCCGGTGTGCACCCAGGGGAGCTGATCCTCGAAGACCTCGACCGTCAGCCAAAGCGTGGAGAGGTCGGCAATGTGCATGAGCTCCATGCCCGGGCGGATAGCCATTCCTTCGAGGCCGTCCATCCGCTGCATGACCACCCCAGATGCCGGCGCCACGACCGAGAGGGTGCGCGTGACGGTGCCGCTCGCGAGGAGGCGATCGACCTGGTCATTGGCTATGTCCCAGTAGGAGAGGCGTGTGCGGGCCGCGTCGAGGAGCGCCTGTGCGCGCCGGAGGGCATCCTCTGGAGCGTCCTTCATCTGCTGCACGTAACGTGCCGCCGAGAGCAGCTCCTGTTGGGTCTGGACCAGCTCGGGCGCGTAGACGTCGAACAGGTGCTCGCCCTTCTTCACCGGCTGGCCTACGTAGTTAACCGACACCTTCTGGACGAACCCGGGGTACTTGGTGGTGACCGAGACCATCTTCTCCTGGTCGTAGTCGAGGTAGCCGACGGTGCGGATCTGCCGCGACACGTCGCGCCGTTGTACGACCTCGGTAGTCACGTTCATGTTCTGCTGCACGGTGGGGTCGATCGTGACCGTTGCGCCGTTGGTGGCAGCCGTTTGGGCCTCGTCCGAGTACACGGGAACGTAGTCCATTCCCATGTCGTCCTTGCGCGGCACCGGCGAGGTGATCGATGGGTCCATGGGGTTGCGATAGAACAGAATCTTCCGCTCGCCCTTGGGTGCAGCCGGCGGCGTGCCGCCGGCGGCGTGCTCGGCGCCCGCTCCCGCGCCGGGCGCCGCTGCTTCACGGTCGCCGCTCTTGAGGGGAACGAGATCCATGCCGCAGATCGGGCATGTGCCGGGATGGTCCTCGATGACCTGCGGGTGCATGCCGCAGGTCCAGAGCGGCTTGTGCTCATGGGCGGCGGCATCCTGTGCGCCGGGGCGAGGGGCGGCTGTCGTCGACGTCTGGTGAAGGCCGAGCCAGCCGTCCACCGGACTGATTCCGAGCGGATCGACGACCAGGAACAGCATCACCAGCGCCCCGGCCAGCGCCCACAGCAGGGCGCGCAGGGTGGCTCCTCCGTTCCGAAGATGCCGGCGGGCGGTCGGGTCTGAAGGTGTCGTGTGTTTCATTGTGCGTTCTCCATCGCGTGGCTCAGCGGCGCGCCGATCACGCCCTCGAGGCGGGCCTGGGCCTCGGCAAGGTCGGTGCGCGATCGTTCGGTGGCGATCCGGACCTGGAGCAGGACGCGCTCGGCGTCGAGCAGGTCGAGAGCGTTGAGGGTGCCTGCGGTGTAGCCGGCCTCGGCGGAGCGCAGGGAGGCCTCCGCCTGGACCGACAGCACGTCCTCGAACAGGCGCAGCTGCTGCCAGGTGGAGTCCAGGCGGTGAGTCAGGTCGCCGAGATCTCCCTCGATCCCGGCGACGATGGCCCGTTTCGAAGCTTCCGCCGCGAGCCGCTCTTGCGTTGCTTCCTCGACTCCGGCGGCCAGCTTGGCCCGGTGCACCGGCAGGTTGAGGCCCGCGAACAGACCGAGTACGTCTTTGCCGTTGTCCTCGGGGGGCACGGCCTCACCGGCGGGATCCCGGCGCCGGCAGACCACCGTGTAGCGGAGGCCGGCGGTGATGTCCGGCTTGTAGCCCTTTTTCGCGAGCTCGATCAGGCACTGGGCGTGGGCGATGCGGGCGTCGGCCTCGGACAGCTCTGGCCGCCGCGCCAGGGCGACCGACCGCAGCGCTTCCGTCGTCACCTTGGGCTCGGCCGGGGCCGGCAGAGCGAGGTCCGGCAGTGATGTTCCATCGGGCCGGTCGCGTAGGGCGTTGAGGCGGGCTTCGAGGGATGCCCGCCGGGTACCGATGTCGAGCAGCCGGGTGTCGTCGCGGGTGATCTCGGCCTGGATCTTGATGACGCCCTGCTCGAGCCCGGCGCCGGTCGCGTACCGGACCCGGGCCAGCTCCTCGTAGTGGGTGAGGGTGGTCCTGTCCTGCTCGACCTCACTCGTCTCGGCGGCGACGAACGCCAGCTCGTACGCGAGCTTGCGGGACTCGGTCACGAGCATCAACCGCCGGGCTTCCACGCGCGCCTTGGCCGCCGCCGCGCCGGCCAGCGCCGCTTGCTCCTTGAGCGAGAGCTTGCCGAACCACGGGAACTTCTGCGACAGGCTGACCATCGCGTACTGGGGCCCGACGCGGGTCTCGGGCGTCAGCAGATAAGCGGTCAGGGAGGCGACCGGGTCGGGCAGGGCCTTGACCTGTGGCGCCTTTTCCACCGCTGCTCTGGCGCGGGCGGCGAGCGCGGCCAGGTCGGGGTTGCGCTCCAGCACCTCCCGCAGGAGGGAGGCGAGGCGGGGATCGGCGACGCCGGCGATGACCCCGGCGCTCGGTGCCTTCTGGTTCTGCTCGATGGCCCGCGGCGAGTCCGGCGCGCCGTGGGGACTGGAAGTGGGCGGCTGCTGAGCATGCACGCCTGCAGCAGCGCCCAGCAGGACCGCCGCCGCGGCTGCAGCGAGAATCTTGTTCACTCGAGAGCTCCTTTCCCGATCCGAATGTTTCAATACTGAAACAAATGTACCTCGACCCGTCGCAGACGGGTTTCGGCCCGGATCAGGAAGCGCTCAGATCAGGAAGGCGCAGTCGGTGAGGAAGAGGGGAGGAGGGGCCGCGGGGAGCTGTTCCCGCGGCAGGTTCACTGCGGGCGGGTCGCCGGTGGCCGGTGGCGTGACGCAGGTTGCTGCTGTTGAAACCAGTGGTGTAGCCCGTGGGGCAGTTGTGCTTGCGGCTTCGGCGGGCTGCTCCGACGGCGGCGGAGTATGCGAGCAGGCGCAGCCCGAGGCCGCGGTGGTCTGGTGCGCGTGTTGACCGCACTCGACGCCGCCGCAGGTGCAGGCGTGCTGACCGGCGGGCGCCCCGGAAGTGCAGCACTGACGGCGCACTGGAGTCTCGTGTGGGCAGGCGGCAAACGCCGAGCCTACCGCCAGGCCCGGAAGGGCCAGGAGGGCGAAAATCGCGGGGAGAACGGTTCGACCTCTGCTCATACGATCACCGCAACGTCGGGAAGATAGATCGCATTCCTAGTCGTGTCAAGCAGAGAGTGACGCAGGGCACGCGCCTATCGAGGTGACCGCCGTGTGAGGTTTCGCCCCGGCGGCGGTACGATCGCATCATGTGCACGCTGCTTGTCTACCGCAGCCCGCTGCCCGGGATCGAGCTTGCGATCGCCGCCAATCGTGACGAGCTGTACCGGCGCCCGCGGGGGGCCTTTGAGGTCCTGCGGGAGCATCCGCTGGTGATCGGGGGACGCGACCCGGAGGCCGGCGGGACCTGGCTCGCCTTGACGGAGGCCGGCCTCGTGGGCGCTGTTACCAACGCACGCCTCGGCGCCCGCCGCAGCCCAGAGCAGCGCAGCCGCGGCCTGCTGGCGCTAGACCTGGCGCTTTGTGGGACCCCGGAACGAGCGCGGGAGCTGCTCGAGGACGAGGATCTCGAGCGCTATGCGCCGGTCAACGTGGTGCTCGCCTCGAGCGGAGGTATCGTGGTGGCGAGCAACCTGCCCGAGCCGCGGGTTGAAAGCGCCAACGCGGATACTCTCGGCCTCGGCAACCATCCGGCGTTCGCGGCTGATCCGCGGGTCGATCTGCTGACCGGGGCCGGTCGTGCAAACCCGGGCGAGGATGCCGGCTCCTACGAGATGCGCCTGCAGAAGCTGCTGGCCCGCCATGAGCAGCCGTCGGCGTGCCACCACCTGCTCGACGGCGGCACGGTGGCGTCGACCGTCATCATGCTGCGGCAGCCGTTCGCCGAGTCCACGATCCTGCACGCCGACGGCCCGCCCTGCAAGACTGCCTGGAACCGGATCGCCTTCTCGACCGGATCGTGGCGAGAGTAGAGAAGAGAGAACCACCAAGACACGAAGCTCGCAAAGGAGGGCACGAAGAAGAGCAAACCACAGAGAGCACAGAAAACACAGAGGGGCACAGAGAGAACCCTCTGAACCTCGGCTTGCAGACAACCACCGATCTGGACGCTTCTGCGGCGCGTTGGAAAGGGAAAACCACGGATTACACCGATTAGAAGCAGAAGACAGACAGGATGTAAGGTACCCCGGGAGGCCAACCGACGTCAGCCGCTCAGACCACTTCGGGGACGGCACGAGCCCACACCCCCTCTTTTCGGAAATCCTGGAAATCCGTGAAATCCGTGGTTGAGATCCTCCTCTACCACCAGTTCGTCGAGTCGCCGGTGACGTTGTCGACCAGGGACACGAAGGCCCACGACCTCCCCTCGACGCCTTTTGCTTCGTCGTCGAGCGGCA
>Ga0307417_10000004_pt1 | contig 103898 bp, 85 predicted proteins | sample SalMarWE160210MG_2_FD_202514 | JGI IMG/M metagenome (GOLD analysis project Ga0307417, IMG submission 202514) | Salt marsh sediment microbial communities from the Plum Island Ecosystem LTER, Massachusetts, United States - WE1602-10 | ecosystem: Environmental > Aquatic > Marine > Intertidal zone... | reverse complement strand
CCATGAGCGACGAAAGCCGCGCCCTCCGCTGGCTCTTCTTCGCGATGAAGGCGCTTTCCAGACCGGTGACGGCGGCCCCATCGCGTCCGGTCACCCGCCTCGCCGTTCTCGGCGGCGGACTCATGGGTTCAGGGATCGCCTCGGTCTCGCTCGGTGTGTGCCCGGTGGTCGTGCGCGACATCTCGGACGATGCACTCGCCGCCACGGCGAGGGCCGTCGACTCCGGCCTGCGCAAGCAGGTCAGGTCCGGAGCCATCCGCAGGATCGAGCACGATCGACGCTTTTCCCGCCTCAACTTGACCCAGGAGATGGACGCCGTCGAGGGCGCGGACCTCGTGGTGGAGGCGGTGTTCGAGGATCTCGAGCTCAAGCGACAGCTCCTTGTGGAAACCGAGGAACGGGTGGCGGCCGAGGCGGTCCTGGCCTCCAATACCTCGGCCCTTCCCATCTCGGCGATCGCTGCCGGGGCCAAGCATCCTGAAAGGGTGCTCGGCATGCACTACTTCTCACCCGTGCCCAAGATGCCCCTGCTGGAGATCATCGTTACCGAGCAGACAGCACCCTGGGCGGCCGCGACGGCGCACGCGTTCGGCACCGCTCAAGGCAAGACCTGCATCACGGTCAAGGACAGACCCGGCTTCTACACCACCCGGATCCTCTCCCCCTACCTCAACGAGGCGGTCGTCCTGCTGCAGGAGGGTGCCGGCGTCCTTGCCGTCGACGACGCCATGAAGGACTTCGGCTACCCAGTCGGGCCCCTGGCGCTGATCGACGAGGTCGGCATCGATGTCGGGGCGCACGTGGCGGCTGAGCTGGGCCGCGCCTTCGCGGCACGAGGTCTCGAGGGCACCGATGTCCTGCCACGCATGCTCGAGGCTGGCCTCAAGGGCCGCAAGAGCGGCCGTGGCTTCTACCGCTACCCCGAGGCGGGACGCCGGGGGCGGAAGAGGGTCAACCGTGAGGTCAGGACCTTCCTCCAGGCTGGACCACACCGCAGCATGACCGAGGCCGAGATCCAGGACCGACTCGTTCTGCTAATGGTCAATGAAGCCGCACATTGCCTCGGCGAGGGAATCGTCTCCTCGCCTCGCGATGGCGACGTGGCCGCCGTCCTGGGGCTCGGCTTTCCACCGTTCCGCGGCGGGCCGTTTCACCACGTGGATGCGATCGGTGCCGGCACTGTGGTTGATCGCATGAAGGAGCTCGCCGACCGCCATGGCCGGCGCTTCGATCCAGCGCCGCTGCTGCTGGAGTTGGCCGTCAGTGGAGGCAGGCTCCGCTCCGGGTGACGAAGGCCAAACCGACCTTTGTGTCGGGAAGCAGACGGTCGTTGCGGCCGGGTTTGATTGCTCGCCCTCGAGAGTGCATCCTGCTCGCAGCACCAAGCCCGGTACATCGCGGCTTCGCTGTACCGCGCGACTCTCGGACGCGAGGGCGACTCCGCCGGGGTGCGCACCGACCTCCGAGAGGTTGAGCAGGGGCATGCCGCCGACGTGGTGGTGAGGATCATCGCCCTCAGGAGTACGAGGAGAGAATGCTCGGGCACGGCCGCCCGTCTCGACGCAGGAGGTAGCGGGCTGCGGGTGAATGACTCGGTCTAGTCGGCCATGCGATGGACGGGGGTCGGGCGGCCTGGCCTGAAGCATGCGAGAGTACCGGGCTCCAGGCTGAGGTCGAACCGCGCCGAGAGTTCCTCCAGCTCGTCGCGCACGGCGCGCTCGAGCTCGACGGGCGAAGTATGGACGCGGGCGTTGACGATGAGCGGTCCGGCCGCGATCGGTGCTCCCAACCGCCGTGAGGTGCGCGGGGTGTCGACACCGGCCGTGAGGTGGACGGCGCCGTGCCGCTCGCCGACGGTCAGCAGCACCTTGAGATGGGCGGGCTCGGCGCCCGCCGCATGTAGACGCCGGGCGAGGCCGGCGACCAGCTCCTGGAGAAACCGATCTCCGTCGAAGCCGGCCGCCGATCGCAGCTCGGCGGTCGCGTTGAGCCACCCGAGCTCGGCCTCGCCCTCGGCGTACAGGTCATAGTCCACCGTCATCGAGTGTGTGCCGGCCTCCTCGGCTTTGCCCTCGTCGACCGCCTCGAGCCACGCCTCGAACCCCTCTCCCGTCAGTGCGGACACCTCGAGGACCGGTCGTCCCGGCAAGGCGCGACGAACGGCATCGACCAGCTCACGCCGCGCCACGTCGCTCAGAGTATCGACCTTGTTGAGGAGAACGACGTCGGCCTCCTCGAGCTGGGTCCGAAAGATGTACACGATCTTGGGGGAGAAGCCACCGGTCTCGCGCTCGATCAGCACCTGTCGCACGCGCAGGGGATCCACCAGGACCGAGAACGGAGCCACGCGGTAGTCCTCGGCGTACAGGCGTTGCAGGGGCCGCACCACGGTCGCGACGATGTCGGTGCACGATCCGACGGGCTCGGCGAGGATGATGTCCGGGGCGTGACGGCGTTTGAGCTGACCCGCGGCCTCGGCCAGAGCATCGAACCTGCAGCAGAAGCAGCCTCCCGCAATCTCCTCGAGCCCGAGGGCGTAGGGAGCCAGTAGCTCGGAGTCGACGAGCCCAGCCGCCTGGTCGTTGGTGATGATCCCGACTCGACGGCCCTCTTCCATCCACATCCGGGCCAGGCGGGCAATGGCGGTCGTCTTCCCCGAGCCGAGGAATCCGCCGACCAGGAGCACGCGCGGCTCGCCGAGGCCACTCGGCACCGTAGCATCCGCTCCACCCTCACTCCGAGTCAGCATTCCCTCTCCTCACCCGGCACGCAACACGCCTCATCGTCCTGCGGCAGCTCACCGGAACGCAGAACCTGGAACATGCGGTCGTAGGGGTGCGTCCGCAGCCGGTCCGCCGTCGCGCGATCGACCGCCACCGGCACACCGCGCGCGAACGTCCTTCCTCGGTCCTCCGCCACCTCGGCAAAGGGCCCGCGGTAGATCGCCACCTCGCCGACGGCGTCCCGGCGGGCCGGTGCCCACCGGTAGGCCGCCACCGTCACCGAGTAGAACCGGAACCCCTCGACCTCTTTCCAAAACGACCGCTTGAGCACTGAAACGCCGTAGAAGCCGGCCTTGAGGAGCCCGCGCAGAAACTCCCCTTCGGAGAGCGCGCCGGAAAGACACTCTCCCCACAGATGCTCCTGGACCCGTAGGTGCGGCGGTACCGAGGCCTCGCAGACGATATCGGCCACGACGACTCTCCCGAGATCTCCGAGCACCCGGTAGATCTCGCGAAAGACCTGCCTCTTGTCGGGGGACAGATTGATCACGCAGTTGGAGATGACGACATCGGCCTCCTGGTCCCGGACCGGAATCGTCTCCAAGAAACCCTTGCGGAGGTCCACCACGTCATGGCCCAGGCGATCGGCAACGATCTGCCGGTTCTCACGGGCGACCGTGAGCATCTCGTCGGTCATGTCAATCCCGATCACGTGGCCGGTCGGACCCACCTTGCGAGCGGCTATGAAGCAATCGATCCCTGCTCCACAGCCGAGGTCTATCACGGTCTCGCCGGCGCTGATCCCGGCGTCTGCTACCGGACTTCCGCAGCCGTAGAACCGCTCGAGCACCTCGCGCGGAATATGATCCGCCTCGGCCGGATCATAGGCAACCGGACAGCAAAGATCGGCCTTCGGCGTCACCGCTGCGTCGCCATAGAAGGCGCGCACCAGCGCCCGCGGCCTGTCGACGTCGAACGACAGCACGCAGTTCGAGTGCAGGGTCTGGACCTCCGCCGTTCCCGCCTGGCGGACCCCCTCCGTCCCGCACGCAATGGCCCCGTCTCCCATCACGTGGTAGACACGGGGACCCTCATAGCTGCCATCCTGGTTCCACGCCGCTCGCCCCGCCGCTGCCAGGTCCTCCAGCGCACGCCGAGCAAGGTGGCGGTAGACCGGGTAGTTGGGATCAAGGGTCCTCAACGCCTCGATGCCGGTGACCCCGGAGGCATGGGCAGCGTGCTCGACATCACCGCCCCCGAGAAGCCAGCGGAAGGGATCCCCTTCCAGGCTCCCGATGTCCAGCTGGGAGAAGCGGCGCAGGCGGTCGAGAAGCGGTGAGGAGCGCCAGATCTCGCCCATGTCCCCATCCAGGATCGAACCCGCCCTCCACTCCGGCTCCTGGGAAAACACCGCGGATGGGTAGACACCGCCATCACAGTCCACAAACAGCGAGTCCCAGCCGGCGTTGGAGAGGTCGAAGCGCACGCCGGGTTGACCGTTGACCCTGAACAGCACCGAGCCGTAGTTGTCGAAGTCGACACCCGAGCTCCGACTGGCATCGAGAACCGCATCGCACAGCTCGCACAGCTGCTCAGTCTCGGGAAAGTCGTCGGGCATCTCCTCAAGCACTCGTCCCTTGCGGTGGGGCCACATGAGATGGACGGAGCCGGCGCCGAGACGAGCAGCCAGCCGCGGGAGCTCCTTCAGCTCCTCCAGGTTGCGTCGTCCGACGACCGAGGTCAGGGCCACCCGAAAGCCCGCCGCCACCAGCAGTGGAACGGCCTCCTCGACCCGCGCAAGTACACCCGCACCACGAATGTCGTCATTGGTCTTGGCGGTCACGCCGTCCACACTCACCTGCAAACGCAGCCGGTCGCTGTCGATGGTGCGAAGGGCCTCGAGAGTCCGGCCCCGGAGCATGGTGCCGTTGGTGATGACGATGAGCTCGGAGTCGAGCGTCTCCGTGATGTATCTGATCAGGCCCATGATGTCCGGACGTACGAACGGCTCACCGCCGGTGAAGTAGAAGCGGCGGACCCCGAGCTCGTCCGCGCGGTCGAACAGCCGAAGCAGGAGCTCATCACTCAGCCCCGGGTCCCCCCCCGGTGTCGAGCTGACAAGACAGTGGGCACAGGTCAGGTTACACGAGTTGTTGGTGTGCACCCAGAGCTCGGTCATGCGCTCCAGCGCCAGCACGTCGGCCCGCCGCCTTTCCGGGAAATGGCCGATGGGTGCGTGGCTCACGACACCCTTTTCCATCAGCTCTTCTACGGCCAGCCTCACCCACCATCTGGACCACGCAATCTCTCGGCCCATCCGATCGGCCACGCCACTCGCCAGGTCGTCCGCGGTCCGCCGGCCGTCAATCTGCTCCAGAAGCCACGCAACCTGCTCGTCGACGGCCAACCAAACACAGTGCGCTCCGGCCAGCAAGATCGGCTCCCCTCCCGCGTCCAGCCGCTGCACTGGCACTGCAAACAGAGGCCGAGTCGCGCTGACGACCAGGGACTGTTCCTCTTGCGGGGCCGCGGCTCGTGGTGTGGCATGCATCGGCTTTCCTCACTCCCGGTCACTTTGCCGGGACAAAGACCGAAGGTACAGGAGCCCACCATCCCGTACAAGGCGAGACCTGAAGGCATCTCACGACCGCGATCGTGCTCCAACATCACCTCGATGTTGCAGGCTCATGGCTCAGCCTACCGCCCGAGCACTGGAAGAGCTTTTCCGATGACATATCCACTACCAGTACGAAGTCACTCGTCCACACCTTCACCGTGAACTCGCGCTGACATCCTCGGCGCTCTCAGTTGACAACTAGCGGCACGTCGACTGCGAGCACCACCTTGACTGTTTTCAGAGCAAACCAACGGCTACGAAATCAGCACTTGACAGGTCAGCCTGGCTGCGAGATCATGATCATAGAGATGAAAACTCTAGCGCAACTCGCGGACCGGTTGCGGGAACCACGTCCTGACCGGCGTCGCATGATTGGTGTGTACCGCCGGCACGCCGTACGTGCGGTAGCCGATGAGAGATGGTCGGCAGCCGCGATCTTCCTCGACCGCATCCTCGAAGTGGATCCCCGGCATACCGAGGCGTGGCTCATGAAGGGCCACCTGTACCGCCACTGTCTCGGCGACATTGAGGCGGCCCTGACATGTTATCGGAAGGTTATCGTGTTAGGTGGCTACGACACTTCACATCCGCACGTCCAGCGTGCACAACAGTCCCTGGAACAGCTCCTCAAACGCCTCGCCTAGCGGACGTGGGTGTCCATCGCCTCGACGATCTCGATCGCGTCCGGTGGGTGACCGCCCTCCACCTCGAGCCATCGCCCCTCGAACCGTCCCGGGAACAGCCAGCGGTGCTCCCCCGGCATCGCCACCAACGCCACGTGCCGACCGTCGACGCCGTTCGGCGCCACCCCCCACACCTCGCGGACCTGCTTCCAGGTCCAGGCCCCGCGGGCGCTCTCAAGCCACACGAGCCCGGAAAAGCCCTGGCCGAGATCCACCCTCCAGACTCCCGGAGAAACGGGGGTGAACGAGTCCGCCATGATGCGCCGTGGCTCGCTCACAACGGCCTGGACCAGGGGTCGGTCGTGGAGCACAGGCATCGGGTAAGACCACGGATGGTCCGGCGGCCGGCCCCAGACCCAGGGCGGGCGGGCGCCTTCCGGAATCACTGACGGCGCCCCCCGTCCCCAGCTGCCGACGACCCGCCAGCGACTTCCCGACACCAGGACGTTGCGTCCTTTGGGATCGCCGGCACGGCGCCCCTCTACGGTCGGCTCGAGGTCAAGGGAGAACAGCAGAGCGCCGACACTGGTCGGGCTGCGCACCTCGACGGCGATGACGTTGCGCCCCGCTGACAGCATGTCCGTCACCGGTACGACATCGAGCTGGAAGTGGGGTCGGTTGGTTCCTGCCGCTGCCGGCTGACCGTTGATCCAGAGCACGTACTGCCGATCTCCGCAGACCTTTGCCACGGCCCTCTCGGGATGATCGTGGAGATCGAGCGGAACGTAGAAGAGCGCTGCAGTCGGACGCTTCTCCTGCACCTTGCCGGTCACCCAGATCCACTCCGCACCGCCGGTCAGGTGGTACAGCTCCCGCCTGTAGAAGCCTCGCAGCAGAAGGAGGAGGCAGATGATCGCAACCACGGCCGCCGCGACCCGAAGACGCCACCTCGATCCGGCGGACAGCTCTGACCAGAAACGCACCCGGGTTCGGTCGGGAGGAGGTTGTGACACCGGAGATCCTCACCTACGGCCGGCACGGTCGGCTCGCGGCTGCACCACGAGCCCGACCGGCTCAGCTCCGGCGATCGAGGAGCAGCGCCGCCACCCTGGTGAGGGCATCTCTCTCGGCCCCCTTGGGGAAATGCTCGGCCAGCTCGACCGCCTGGTCCGCGTAGCCGGCCGCGCGGCGGTAAACGTCTGAGAGAACCCCGGAGGTTGTAACCATCTCGAGAACCTCTCGCTCCGATACCGATGAGAACTCTCCCGTGGCGACAACATCCTCGATCCGTCTCCTCCTGTCGTGACTGAGCCGCGGCAGAAGGAGGATCATCGGCAGGGTGAGCCGCCCCTCGCGAAGGTCCGCCATCACCGGCTTGCCCAGCTCGGAGCGAGAGGACGTAAAGTCGAGGGCGTCATCGATGAGTTGGAAGCACAGGCCGATGTTACGACCAAAGGCGGCCAGCCCGTCGGTCAGGTGAAGTGTTGACGGCTGGAAAAGAGCCGGCAAGGCACAGGCCGCCGCGAACAGCTCGGCGGTCTTGCGTCGCGTGATGTCCATGTAGGTGGTCTCGTCCAGGTCCAACCGCCTTCGCACTTGGTCGGCCAGGATCTCACCCTCGATCATCTGCAGGGTCGCCGCAGTCAGGACGCGCATCACCTGGACGTCTCCGAGCTCCAGCGACAGGTCCATGGTTCGCGTGTAGAGCCAGTCACCGACCAGAACAGTAGTTTGATTGCCCCACTTGCGGTTGGCGGTCGGACGTCCGCGGCGGAGGTCCGAGCCGTCGATGATGTCGTCATGGATCAGGGTGGCGGTGTGGATCAGCTCGACTACCGATGCGTATCGAACGTCTCGCTCACCCGTGTAGCCCAGCATCTTGCTGATCAGCAGCACCAACGCCGGACGAATCCGCTTGCCGCCACTGCCGAGAACGTACCCGGCTACCTTCCCCACCAGTGGGAGGGCGTGCTCGAGCTCGCGTCCGAGGAACGCCTCGACGTCCTTCAGACGTGGACCAACCGCCCCAAAAACCTCGCGAATCTGCTGCCGCTGGCGAAGAGAGTAGACGTTTGCGGTCACCGCGAGAGTTTAGCCTGGATCAGGTGACCTGTCATCCAGCTCCTCACAGACCATGCCCTTCATCGGTGCCGGAAGCCACTCACCCTTGGGAGGCCCTTTTGCTCCGTGCCACCCTCTGAAGTCAAAGCGGTTCCGGGCGCCCTGCGGATCGATCACCGTTACGACGACCGGCAGCCCGTCGTCGCCGAGCTGCACCTCCACACGGGCGACGCCGCCTGGTCTGCGCGGGGCGAGCGTCAGTCGCCGGGGCGCCGGCGAGGCGACGAAGAACCGTTCCACCGCCGTGGTTGGATCCAGCACCGCCATGAGGGGAACCCGCTGCCACTCCTCGTCTGTCAGCTCGTGCTCCTCGCAGGTCGACATTTCGTGGTCGAGCAAGCGGACGTGGCGGCCCTCCAGCCCCATGACCCGGATTGGGGGCTCGCCGGTGACAAACAGCGCCCGGTCCGGCCACCCGAGCCATACGGTGCCCGCAGCGCGCTCCCCGGACGCCATGCCGGCGGCCACATACTCCTGCCGATAGGTCGCCGTCCAGACCGGCTGCGATCGCAGCCGCTCTCCCAGCTCGGTCAGGAGTTGGAGCCCGTCGGCGGGCGTCGCAGCTTGGACTGCCAGCGCAACACCGAAGGCGGCTGCCGCCGCCGCCACGCCACGCAGGAGACCGCCGGCGGAGAGTGGGCTCGCCAGTTTCGCCACCGCCGGCTCAGCCCTCCAGCGCCAGCGAGCTGAGGGCCGTCGCGACAACGAAGATGCGCTCGTTGTTGCTTTCCGTCGCGGTCGGGTAGAGAAAGAAGCCGAGGTCCTTGAGCGAGTAGCGGCCGATGCGTCCACGGATGATCTCACCGTCGAAGAACACGACCGTGGCCTCAGCACCCTGTGGTGCTTTGGACGGCGCCAGGCCGTAGTCGAGCTCGACCTGCCGCCGGCGTGGGTCCTTGAGGAAGAACACTGCCTTCAGATCCTCGAGTGAAATGGTGGTCAGCCTCTCGTCCGGCAGCCGCACCGTGATCGAGGGATTGCCGGGGGTGAACTCCTCGTCCAGCTCGCACCGCAGCGCCTCTCCGTCTCGATACCGCAACACGACTGTCGGCTTTGCCTCCCCCTCCATTGCCAACCTCCTCGAGCTACTCCGCGGATCTCCGCCGGGTCTTCCGGTACCGCCTCATGGTACCACCGCTCACTTCGGCCTCAGTGCCGGAAGTGGCGACGTCCAGTGAAGATCATTGCCACGCCGAGGGTGTCCGCCGCCTCGATCACCTGGGCGTCGCGAATCGAGCCTCCCGGCTGGATGACCGCGGTCACCCCCGCCTCGGCGAGCTCCTCGATGCCATCCGGGAATGGGAAGAAAGCATCGGATGCCGCCACACTCCCGGTGAGAGCGTGCCCGATCTCGCGTGCCTTGGCTACGGCAATTCTCGCAGCATCCACCCGGCTCATCTGGCCCGCGCCGATGCCCAGGATGCGGTCCCTCACACCAACAACGATCGCATTGGAGGACACGTGCTTGGCCACGCGCCATGCGAGCTCGAGAGCACCTGTCTCCGTCTCGGTTACCGCCCGGGCGGTCACCTGACGCCACTCCTCGCCTTCCCAGCCACGGTCCGCCTGCTGGAGAAGGAAACCGCCATCCATGGAGCGCAGTACAACGTCATCGTCCGCGGTCTTCGCCGCCTCCAGGACACGCAGGTTCTTCTTGCGAGCGAAAATCTCCTTGGCAGCGGCAGCCACGACGGGTGCGATGACCACCTCGGCAAACTGCTCGACCACCGCCTCGGCGAACGCAGCATCCACCGGGCGGTTCGCCGCCACGACGCCGCCGAATGCAGAGATCGGGTCTGTTTCCCGCGCCTTGCGAAAGGCGGTCTCCATGCTCTCGTCGAGGCCCACGCCGCAGGGGTTGGCGTGCTTGATCACGACCACGCCCGGCCCGGGCAGGTCCCAGACCAGCCGCCACGCGCCACTGGTGTCGCCCAGATTGTTGTAGGAGAGGTCTTTACCCTGCAGCTGCGTGGCTCCGGCCAGGCCGGCGGCCGGCGACAAGCGCAGGAGGCGACCCCACTGGTGTGGGTTCTCACCGTATCTCAGCGGAACCTCCTCACTCACCAGCAGCCGCTCCGCGACGGCGGCACCCAGCCACTGTCCCTCACCCATCAGCCGGGGCAGTGCGGCCGAGATCGCCGCGTCGTAGGCGGCCGTATGTCGAAACGCCTTCAGCGCCAGGCGCTGTCGCGTCTCCGGCGAAGGCCCGCCTACCGCAAGCTCCCCCAGCACCTCGGCGTAGTCGTCCGGGTCGACCACGACGGTCACCCGGGCGGAGTTCTTCGCCGCCGCCCGCAACAGGCTCGGTCCGCCGATGTCGATCTTCTCTACCGCCTCAGCGAGACTTACACCGTCGCGCGCCACGGTGTCGCGGAATGGATACAGGTTGACGACCACGAGATCGATCGGAGGCACGCCGAGCATCTCCAGCTGCGCAACATGATCCTCGCTCGGCGCTGCAAGGATTCCAGCAAATACTTTTGGATGCAGAGTCTTGACACGACCACCGAGAACCTCTGGGGAGCCCGTGTGCGCACTCACGTCGACGACCTGACAGCCGGCCTCTCGCAAGCTCTTTGCAGTACCGCCGGTCGAAACCAGAGTCCACCCGAGGCGAGCCAGGCCCGGCCCAAGGCGCTCGAGGTCCCTCTTGTCCGAAACCGATATCAGCGCGACCTTGTCCATTCTCACCTCCGTCCCCCCGGGGTCCGCGGATTGTACCGCGAACGACAACCATCCGTCGGTCGCTGTTCTGGTATCTTCGGGGAAGACGAAAACTGGGGGTCGCCATGCGTCGGTATCTCATCTTGGTTGCGGTCGCTCTCGCGTCCCTATCCTGTGGTCAGGGAACCGCCCCCACCCCCTCCCCCCGGCCAACGCCGGTACGAGCGACGGGATCTCATCAAGGCGGCTCAGTGGTGGTCGGCACCCTGACCGGAGTCGAAAACTGGAATCCGTACCTCACCGACACTGCAACCTCCGAAGACGTTCTGACGATCCTCTACCCGACCCTGGCCGTAGAGCAGGTCGACTACCGAGACCACCCCCCGACCTTCGAGCCAGGGCTGGCAACCTCCTGGGAGTTCTCGGACCGCGGCTTGACTCTCACGTTCCACCTCAGAAAGGACGCCAGGTGGAGCGACGGGGTCCCTGTCACAGCCAGAGACGTCGTGTTCTCGTGGATGGCACAGACGTCGGACGAGCTGGGCTGGAGCGCCATGGAAAGCAAGGGATCCATCGCTTCGGTCAACGCAGTCGACCCACACACAGTCGTCTTTCGTTTCACACGCACCTACCCGTACCAGATCATGGACGCCAACGAAGGCGAGATCATCCCGGCTCACGCCTGGGAGCAGATCCCGTTCTCACAATGGGAGCGCACCGACTGGGCGGCCCACGCCCTCAGCGCCGGACCCTTCAAGCTGGCCTCTAACAGCCCACAGCAACAGTTCATCCTCGACCGCAATCCCTACTACTGGCGACATGACCATCCCCGCCTGGACCGCATGGTTTGGCGCATCCTGCCTGATCAGAGCAACCTTCTCACGCAGCTCAAGACCGGTGCGATCGACTTCATGGAGGGAATTCCGCCGCGAGAGGCGGAGCACGTCCGCAGTCACCCCCGCCTCCAGCTGATCAGCTTCCCCGACCGCAGCTACGCCTACGTCGGCTGGAACCTGCGCAGGGCGCCGTTCAATGACCTGAGGGTTCGGCAGGCCCTGACTGCAGCGATCAACCGGACCGCGATCCTCGACACCGAGCTGCGGGGGTTCGGACGACCCTCTCTCGGGCCGATCCTGTCCACGATGTGGGCCTTCAACCATAATCTCTCGGCGCCCCGCTTCGACCCCGTGACCGCACGTCGGCTGCTGGCCGATGCTGGATGGAAGGACCATGACGGCGACGGCGTACTCGACCGCAACGGCCACCCACTGACGGTCGAGATCATGACCAACGCCGGCAACGAGGTTCGCGAGGACATCTGCCTGCTCATTCGGGATCAGTTGAGGACCATCGGGGTTCAGGTGACACCACGCTTCATCGAGTGGGGCTCAATGCTGTCACAGCTGGAGCACGGGAAGTTCGACGCCTACGTCAACGCCTGGCGGGAAGGAACTCAGGTCGACCTCGAACCGCTGTGGCACTCTCCCAAACGCGGCGAGCCAACCTACAACTGGGGCGGGTACAGCAACCCCGAGGTCGATCGCTTGATCGAGCGCGCCCGCATGACCCCAACTCTCGCCGCACGCAAGCCAATCTACGACCGCATCCAAACGCTGATCACCGCCGACCTGCCGTACACCTTTCTTTACGAGGGGGATCGTCTGGACGGTCTCAACGTGCGCGTTCGCGACGCTGTCATCAACGACGCCACGCCGTACTTCAACATCGACGAATGGTACGTCTCAGAGCCCGCGCGCTGACTGCGCTCGCGTTCACCGCCACTGCAGGCTGAGCCGTGCTCCGGGTACTGGGCCGCCGCCTTGCCGCTACCATCCCCCTCCTGTGGCTGGTGGCAACTCTCACCTTCGTCGTCGTTCATGCTGTGCCGGGCTCGGTGGCGGACCTCATCGACAACCCAAGGCTGACACCGCAGGCACGCCAGGAGATTCGGGAGCGGTACGGCCTGGATCTCCCCCCGCACCTTCAGTATCTGCGCTGGCTGAGCTCGCTCGCGCGCGGTGATCTGGGGGTCTCCTTTCTCTACCGTCAGCCGGTGCGAACGGTCGTCGGTCGAGCCTTGCCGCCCACCGTCCTGCTCGCCGGCACGGCGCTGCTGATCGACCTCCTACTGGGTACGGCCCTCGCCCTTCTTGCCGCAGGGCGACCGCACTCCTGGCTCGACCGTCTGACGACCGTCGCGAGCGTCGGTCTCTACGGCCTGCCATCATTCTGGCTGGCCGGGCTCGTCATTCTGCTGTTTTCCGTCACCCTCGGGTGGCTGCCGTCGTCCCACATGCACTCGGTGGATGCCGCCGCCCTCGGTGCAGGTGCCCGGTTCGTCGACCTCTTGCGTCACCTCGTCCTTCCAGCGGGAACTCTCGGCTTGATCGGCGCCGCCGGCACTGCACGCTACCTGCGCTCGACCCTCCTCGACATCCGTTCCGCCCGCTATCTCCTTGCCGCCGAGGCACGGGGAGTCTCGCGGCGGCGCATCCTCTGGCTCCACGCCATGCGTCCCGCACTGTTGCCGGTGATCACCGTCTTCGGCCTGTCACTCCCATTCCTCGTCTCTGGCTCGCTGGTGGTCGAGGTGATCTTCTCCTGGCCGGGAATGGGGCGAGTGATGTGGACCGCCGCGTGGGCGCGAGATGTACCCGTGATCCTGGCTACAACCCTGTTGGCGACCCTTGCCGTGATTGCCGGCAACCTCATCGCCGACCTGCTCTACATGGTGGCCGACCCGCGCTCGCGGAGACAAGAATGAACGATGGAGGGCTGCCTCGGCGGCTCAGGGCCGGTCTTGGCGGCGCCGCCGTTCTCGTCGCCGCCTGCACGCTGGGCCCGCTCCTGCTGCCGGCGTTGCCCGGCAACGACCCGGCGCGCTCCGCCCTGCTGCCGCCGACAGCCCGGGCCACAGCCGTCTGCCTGACCGACGGCACGGTTCTGGTGTCGCAGAAGGTGAAGGTAGCGGCCGAGTTCGTCACGGTCTTCGGCCCCGGTAAGCGGGAAACGAGGCTGCCGCACGGCGAGGTCTCTTCGGTCAGCTCTCACCGCTTCTGGCTTGGCAGTGACCGCTTCGGCCGCGACCTCCTCCTCGAGTGCCTGGAAGGCGGCCGGATTTCCCTCGCGGTGGCCTCACTCAGCCTGCTCGTGGCCCTGGTTTTCGGGCTCGGTATCGGCCTCGTGGCGGCCACCGGCGGGCGGGTCACGGACGCGATCCTGATGCGCCTCGTCGACGCCCTCCTCGCCTTTCCGATTCTCTTTCTGCTGATTCTGTGTGTCACTCTCTTCCGCCCCGGCCCGGCCCTCCTCGTACCGGTACTCGGGTTCAGCTCCTGGATGGGTCTGGCGCGCCTGGTCAGAGGACAGGTTCTGTCGCTGCGCCAACGTCCGTTCATTCTCGCGGCCCGCACCGCAGGTAGCCCCTGGTACCGCATCTGGGGGTTGCACTACGTCCCCAACCTCGCTGGGCCCGTGTCTCAGGACGCCGCTCTTCGCATGGGAGATCTCGTCCTCGCCGAGGCGACACTGTCCTTCCTCGGCCTCGGCATCCCACCCTCCACTCCCACATGGGGATCGCTGATCGCTCAGGGGCATCAGGTCCTTGCCGACGCCTGGTGGCTCGCCACGTTCCCAGGCCTCGCTATCGCTGTACTGGTCATCTCGCTCGCCCTCATCGGCGATGGGCTCCAGGAGATGGTAAGGGGGAAGTCATGATGACGCCCGACTCGTGGTTGCCGCCGCAACCACGAGCTGCCAACCGCGCGCGCCTCGGCAACCCTCGTTTCCTCCACTCTCCCAGACACTGCTAAGATCCCCGGCCGAGGGGGCCCGAGTGAGGAGAAGGATCGCGATCATCGGCGGCGGCATCGCCGGCCTGGCCACGGCAGCCTGGCTCGAGCACGATCATGGACTCCGCGACATCTGTGTGGTCGAGGCCTCTGAGCGTGCCGGCGGCAAGGTCTTCTCGCAGGCCGACAGCGGACACGTGCTCGAGTGGGGGCCGCAGGGATTCCTCGACAACGCCCCGGATACCCTCGAGCTGGCGCGCCACGAAGGGCTTGGCGATGCCCTTGTGAGTGCGAACGAGGCGGCGGCCGAACGGTTCATCGTGCGCACCGGCCGTCTCCGTGAGGTGCCACTGTCACCACCCGCCTTTCTGACCTCCGACGTGCTGCCGTTCGGGGCAAGGCTGCGTGTCCTCGCCGAGGTGCTGGGCCGCCACAAGCCGGCGGGCGACGAGTCGGTGTTCGACTTTGCCCGTCGCCGCATCGGAAAGGGCGCCGCCGAGGTGCTGGTGGACGCCATGGTGACCGGCGTCTACGCCGGCGACTCGCGGCAGCTGTCCCTGGCGGCCACCTTCCCGCGGATGGCCGCCATGGAAGCTGAGCACGGCTCGCTCACCCGCGCCATGCTCGCCAGGCGCAGCGAGTCGAGGAAGACGGGAAGCCGCGGCGGTGGCCCAGCCGGCCCGGGTGGTACCCTCACCACCTTCGAAAACGGCATGGGCCGGCTGCCCGACTGCATCTCCCGCCGCCTCGGTGACAGATTGGTGCTGCGCACCCGCGTGCGGACCCTGTCCCGCACTCCTTCCGGCTTTCGCCTCGTTGGAGACGGCCTGGACCTCGAGGCCGCAGCCGTTGTTCTGGCCCTCCCCGCATACGCCGCCGCCGGCATCGTCGGCGACATCGCGCCCGCCGCCGTTGCACCCCTGGAGCAGATCCCAACGGCGCCGATCGCCGTGGTCATGAGCTCCTACGCCGACGACAAGGCCTTTGGCCACCCAGTCCACGGCTTCGGGTTCCTGGTACCCGGCTGCGAGCCTCTCGGCATCCTCGGGTGCCTCTACTGCCATGACATCTTCCCCGCCCAGGCGCCCGCGGGCAGCATTCTCCTGCGCACGATGCTCGGAGGCGCACGCGATCCATCGGTGCTGGATCTCGACGATGAAGGCCTGCTGGCTCGGGTCAGGGTCGCCCTCACCACAGTGCTCGGTGGTGACCCCGAGCCTGACCGGACGTGGATCGTCCGCCATTCTCGCGGGATCGCTCAGTACACCCTCGGCCACCTCGACCGAGTGACCACCGCCGAGGCTGCCGCAGGCGCTGCCGGGATCACCCTCGTCGGCTCTTCCTACCGGGGTGTGTCGGTCAACGACTGCGTCCGCCAGTCGCGGGCGGCCGCAGCCAGGATTGCAAACGGCTGACCACATCTATCGGGAACCTGGTCACTCGCTTCATGGCCGCGCGATCACCACCGCAGCTACGGCAATCCATACCCCCACGCAAATCAGCAGCGGCCTGTCGGTCAGCAGCGCCCGCGTGGGGCTGCCACCGAGCTCGTGGCGGTGGAGCAGGTACAGGTAGCGAAGGAGGCCGTACAGGACGACCGGCACCGTCGCCATCAGGCCCGAAGAGCCAACCCTGGCCACCGTATCCGGGGCCACGGTGTAGAGACTGTAGGCCACGACTGTTGCGCCAAGCACAACGCTGATCGCCTGGTCCACAAGTGGCAGGCTGTAATGTCCCAGCACCACCCGATGGTTACCCGCCTCGGCGCCGAGCAGTACCATCTCGGCCCGCCTCTTGCCGAGGGCAAGGTAGAGAGCCAACAGATAGGCGCACAGAAGGAGCCAGTCGGAGATTGGGACGCCGATTGCAACTGCCCCACCAACCACCCTCAGCACAAAGCCGGCCGAGACCACCAGGACATCCACGAACACCAGGTCCTTGAGTACTGCCGAGTACAGCATGGTGAGCGCCACATAGCCCGCGACCACCAGCAGAAAGCGAGTACCGAGCACTGCGCCCGCGGCCGCCGCCGCCACCAGCAGAATCAGCGCCGCCGCCACCGCCACCGGGACCGGGACTTCGCCTGCCGCGATAGGACGCAGCCGTTTCACCGGGTGGTTGCGATCCGCCTCCCGGTCACGCACGTCATTGATCAGGTAGGTCGCGGAGGCCGCCGCGCAGAACGCAGCCACCGCGCCGAGACCCCGCAGCCAGGACCCGGGCTCCGTCATCCGGCCGGCAAACACCAACGGTGCCAGCACGAACCCGTTCTTGAGCCACTGCTCGGCTCGCAGGCTGCGTAGGAGTGGACGTGTGTGAAGGGCCACGGTGAGATTGTAGCGGAACGGCCCACTGTAGCGCCCACGATGTGACCCGCATCCCACCTCCGCTACAATGCGCCGCATGTTGAAGGCCAAGATCGCCGGCTCGGTTCTCGGACAGGTCCTCCGCCTCTGGCGGGCGACGCAGCGCCTCGAGGTCCGTGGTCTCGAGTGGCTGGATGAGCTCAAGGGATCTCCGATCGCGGTCTGGCATGGCCGCATGCAGTGCCCTATATTCTCCGTTCGCGGCCGCCGCATCCTCAGCATGGCGTCGGCATCGGCCGACGGCGAGATTGCCACCAGGTCCTTCGCTCCGCTCGGCATCAGCATGGCCCGCGGCTCAACCGGCAAGGGAGGTCAAAGAGCCCTCGACCAGCTGGTCCAGTGGATGCGGGAGGGCCGCGCCGACCAGGTCGCCCTCACCGTCGACGGGCCGCGCGGCCCGGCGCGGAAGGTCAAGCCCGGCATCATCGAGCTTGCCCGCGCCCTCGATAAACCGATCATCTTGGCTTCCTTCTCCGCCCGCTCGTACTGGATGCTGCGGTCCTGGGATCGAATGCTGCTGGCCCGCCCCTTCGCCCGCGCCCTGGTCCAGTTCGGCCCCCCCGTCGAGCTGCCGCCCGGCGCCGCCACCGACCAAGCCGCATTCCTGATCAAGGAGGCCCTCGATGACCTCACCCTCGATCTCGACATGGAGCTCCACGACCGCCCACTGTGGGATGCCGGGGGCGAGTCTGCTCCTGCACGTCCGACGAGAGGCCGTTGATCACGCACGTCGAACCGTTGCATCCCGACCTTCCCGCAATCGCCCTCGCCGGCCGCTCCCAGCGGTCTCGACCCTCCGCACGAGGCACAGCTCGCGACGCGCCATCTTGCCCTGTCGTGAGACAATGGCACTGAGAGAGTCGACAGGAAGGCAACGAGGCCTGATCTCAACGACCCGTCATGCCGTTGAGGTACTCTGAGTTTGTACAGGGAGGTGCGGTGGGGCCGAAGAGGCTCATCGATCAGTGCTCAAGTTTGGAGAGCTCCAGGCTCGCTGCGGGACGCCGTCGGCGCCTGCAGCTCATTGTGCTCGTGATCCTGACGCTCACGTCGATCATCGGCAGCGCTTCAGAGCCGTTGCGCGTTCCGCACATGGACCACCCACCGGCGATCGATGGCCGGCTGGAGCCGGGAGAGTGGACCGGCGCATTGAAGGTTTCCGGATTCTGGCGGTACAACCCCGACGAGGGCCCGCCCAGGTACCCGACGACCGCCTGGATCGGTCTCACCGACGGCGCACTCTTTATTGCCTTCGAGGCCAGCAAGCCTCAGGGAGAGGTCAAGCGCGACTTCAACCTCCGGGACGAGATCAAGAACGACGAGCTTTCGATCGTTCTCGACCCCTACCGCACTGGTCGGTACGGCTACTACTTCGGGAGTGACGCCAACGGCTCTCAAGACGACGGCCTGATGACGGGAAACGACTTCGACCTCTCGTGGGACGGCATTTGGGAGTCGGCTGGGGGCCTCTCCTCGATTGGTTTCGTGGTCGAGATGCGAATCCCCCTGTCGACGATCCGCTACCGGGGCAGTGGTGAGCAGGTGTGGCGCGTGCAGCTCACGCGCTGGGACCCGGTGCATGGCGACTGGGAAACCTGGCCGCCCTCGCATCGGAGCGGCGGCCCCTGGCTGCTGCAAGCGGCGGATGTCGTGCTGGACGTCCCGGCGGGCCAATCCGAGCGAGCCGTGATTCCGCATCTGGTGAGCACGCAAGTGAAGAACTCGGGGCAAGCCGCTGCTTCCTCGCTCGATGCCGGGGCTGACCTGCTGGTCGGCCTCGGTCCGTCGCTGACCGCGAGGGCCACGATCAACCCGGACTTCAGCCAGGTCGAAGTAGACCAGCCGCAGCAGGACCGCAACCAGCGGTTCCCCCTTTACTACCCCGAGAAGCGGCCCTTCTTCACCGCCGGTTTGGAGGTGTGGGACACACCGATTGCAGCCTTCTACTCACGTCGCATCGTCAATCCCGACTGGGGACTGAAGCTGAACGGCCGGCACGGGCCCACCGCGTTCTTCCTGGTTGCAGCACGCGACGTCGTTGACCCGGAGCAGCCTGGAAGCGTGGACGCCACCGACCTCGCTTTCAAGGTCAACCGAGAGCTCGGCAAGGGCAGTCATGTGGGCGCTACCGTGGTGGCTCAAAACCGCGCCGACGGCAGCAACGTCGCTGCGGGATTGGATGCCGTCCTCCAGCCCTTGCCGACCCTGCGCCTGACGCTGCAAGGGCTCGCCAGCCGCGACAGAGTCGGGGAGACGAACCGGAACGGCGGCGCCTATGACCTGGCGGCGAACTATGACGACGGAGTGGCACGAGGGACTCTCCGCATCTTCGGTACGTCGGCGGCTTTTGCCGACCGGCTGGCTTTCATTCAGCGGACGGACTACCGCGGGGTCGAGGGCGCGGCCGGGCACAGCTGGTGGATCCGCGGCAAGAGCCTGGCGGCGGTGGACCTGGACGCGTCGGTCCTCTACGGCACCGATTTCGGTGGCCACCTCACCGACCGCGAGATGAAGGCGGGTGTCGGGTTGAGGTACCGGCACAGCGCCAGCGTCAGCCTCGACCTTGCGCGGCGCGTCGAAGTTGTTCGTGGAGTCCGCCACAGTCTCGGCGTGGCAGAGCTGTCCGGAGAGATCCCCTCCACCCGCCGGTTTGCGGCGACCTTTCACCTCACGACGGGTGACGGTGTCAACTATGACCTCAACGTCGGCGGGACGACCGTTGATCTCGGCGTCGGCGGTCGACTGAATGCTTCGCGGAATCTGTTGTTCGACTTCTCCGTCGAGCGCTATCGCTTCCGCGGCCCGGTCGGCAGCAATCTCGAAGCCACCGCCCTGTGGATCCGCAGCTACTGGTTTTTCTCGACACGAACCGCCGTGCGCCTGCTACTGCAACGCTACGCTGCGAGCACAATCCGCTACGGCGAGCTGCTCTTCATCTACGTGGCGAGACCCGGCACAGCGATCTACATCGGAGCAAGCTCCGACCGTCTCCCGTCGTCCGGTCAGCTGGATCGTCGTCTGTTCGCCAAGATGTCGTACCGTTTCGATCTGCAGTAGCGCGATCCGGCCGCAGCCGCACCGCTTTCCCTACCGTCCGTACCTCGAGGCCCTTGACAGATGACCGTTGGGTTCATAGAGTGACTCGCCGGTCAACGGCGCCTCCCAGGGGCAAGCCGAGGAAACGGGTTGAAAGCAGCTAGACGCCAACAACGACACAAGATGTGGGAAACGATGACCCGCACGGACATCGAGGAGGCGGTGACTCGCCTTCTGACGAAGAATGGCTCTCAGGGCTTCACGATGGACCAGGTGGCCGCCGAAGCCGGCGTGGCAAAGGGAACCCTCTACCTCCACTTCAAGAGTAAGAGTGAGCTGTTGGAATCCGTCAAGGAGGCCAGCCTCGCTCCACTCCGGGATGAGTTGGAGACGGTCCTCAACGCGGACCTGGCTCCGCAGGAGAAGATCGAGCAGCTCGTCGCTCGCCAGCTCCGTTACTTCGACGAGCGCAGGGACCTATTTCGCTTTCTGCTCGAGGAACGACAGTTGGCCCAACTCCGGCGAACCAGGCAGCAGGACAGCGGCTACAAGCGCATGCTCCAGCGGATCAAGAAGGTGGTGGAAGACGGAATGCGGGTCGGAGTGTTTCGGAAGCTGGACGCTGTCAAGGTGGCGGCCATGCTCTTCGAGGCCAGCATTGCCGTCATCGGCCAACGCTTGTGGAGTGAGAGCCCCGGACCGTGGGAAGAGGATGCCCGCATACTGGTCGAGGTGTTCGTACGCGGAATAGCGGCGGAAACCCCGCAACATGAGAGGAATAGATGAGCGAACCCACGAAGATCAGATCCCGCAAGGGCCCGCCCGTACACGCCACAATGCTCCTGATGGGAGCGCTGGCTGCGGCCGGATGCGCCCACAACCCGGCCATGCTGTACGGGCGTCCAGCGACGGCACCGTCTGCGGACACCCCGTGGGCGCCACCCCCGGAGGCGGTCGAGGCGCCGGCGGAAGCCCAGTCGCTCCCGGCACCGTCGATTCCGGAGGACATTCTGAACGGCAGCCGCAGCCTGACCCTGTCCGACATCGTCGACATCGCCCTACGCAACAGCCCCCAGACGGCCACCACATGGGCACGAGCGCGGTCCGCGGCGGCCGCGTATGGCAGCAAGCAGGGCGGATACTACCCGCAGATCACTGCCAGCGCCGACTTGAGCAAGAGCAAGGGCTCGTTCGCCAATGGGACCATTTCCTACACCCAGAAGACCTTCTCTCCGGCCCTCCAGATGAGCTGGCTGCTGTTCGACTTCGGCGGCCGCAAGGCTGACATCGACGAGACCCGGCAGGCACTTGTCGCCGCTGACTGGACCCACAACGCCATGATCCAAACCGTCGTCCTCGAGGTCGAGCAAGCCTACTACGAGTACGTCACCGCAAAAGCCCTGGCGCAGGCGCAGGAGACGACGTACAAGGAAGCCAAGGCCAACCTCGATGCCGCCGAGGAGCGTCACAAGGCCGGTGTAGCCACCATTGCCGACGTCCTCCAAGCCAAGACCGCACTGGCGCAGGCCAAGCTGGCCCTGGACGGCCTCAACGGTCGAATCCAGACAACCAGGGGCGCCCTCGCGACGGCCATGGGGCTGCCGGCCAACACCCCCTATGACATCGGCGTTCCCTCCGGCGAGGTTCCCCTGACGACCGTCTCCCAAACGGTGGACCAGCTCTTGGAGAAGGCGCAGAGCCTCCGTCCCGACCTGGCGGCCGCGCACGCCGAGGCCAAGAAGGCACAGGCACACGTCAAGAAGATCAGGGCCGAGGGATACCCATCCGTGGTCGGCACCGCAAGCCTGGGACGCCTCTATTACGGCAGTTTGTCCACCCACGGAGATGTCAACTCGGCCGCCATCGGCCTCCGCATCCCGGTGTTCACGGGCTTCTCCCACACCTACGACGTCCGCCAAGCCGAGGCGGACCAGCAGGTCGCCGACGCCCTCCTCCGGAGTACGCGGCAGGAGGTGGTGCTGGAGGTCTGGACCAGCTACTTCAACCTCAAGACAGCCGAGCAACAGGTTCTGACCAGCGAGGATCTCTTGAAGAGTGCTACAGAGTCCCACGACGTGGCGATGGGACGGTACAAGGCCGGAGTCGGGAGCATTCTCGATCTCCTGGCGGCACAGAGCGCCCTCGAGGACGCCCGCGCGCAGCAGGTTCAGGCTCGGGCCGCATGGTTCGTCTCCCTGGCCCAGCTCGCCCACGACACCGGAACACTGGACGCCTCCGGGGCCGGCGCTCCGGATGCCGCTCCGATCAAGGTGGAAAAGGAAGAGAAACCATGACGCCGCACTCGAGACCTGCACCTTCAAACACCAACACTGCCCGTGTGTTTCCGCTCACCGCGATCGCAGTGCCACTGCTCGCCGGGTGCCTGCTGGTACTTGCATCCTGCTCCGGAGGCGCCACGGCTGATCACGCGCGCGGTTCGGCCTCGGTGACCGCAGCCAATGCCGTCACCAAGGATGTTCCCGTCGTTCTTCAGGCCATCGGCACGGTCGAGGCGTACAGGACGATCTCCGTCAAGACCCAGGTCGGAGGAAAGCTGACACGGATGGCCTTCAAGGAGGGGCAGGACGTGAAGAAGGGCTCGGTGCTGTTTCAGATCGACCCGAGGCCCTATCAGGCGGCGCTCGATGGAGCGTTGGCAGACCTTTCCAGAGATGAGGCCAAGCTCGGCAGTGCACAGGACGACGCCCGCCGCTACGGTGACCTAGTGAAGAAGGACTACGTCACTCAGCAGCAGTACACCCAGGTCAAGGCCACGGCAGATGCGCTCAAGTCCACCGTGGAGGCGGACAAGGCCGCCGTCCAGAACGCCCGCCTCAACCTGGAGTACTGCACCGTCACGGCGCCGATGGACGGCCGCACGGGCAACATCCTGGTGCAGCAGGGCAGTATCATCAAGGCCAACGATGCTGCAGTGCTGACCCTCAACCAGGTATCTCCGATCTATGTCAGCTTCTCTGTACCGGAACGCGACCTCCCCGATATCCGGCACCATTCCACGGGGGGCTCGCTCGAGGTCCAAGCAAGATTCCCGGATCAGACGACAGCGCCGTTCGTGGGTAAGCTCTCCTTCATCGACAATACGATCAACGAGGCGACCGGCACGATCCTGTTGAAGGCGACCTTCCCGAACAGCGACCGATCACTGTGGCCGGGGCAGTTCGTCAACCTGAGCCTGGTCCTGAGAACCGAGAAGAACGTCGTCGTGGTGCCGACCCAGGCGATTCAGCGGGGCCAGGAGGGGGAGTTCCTGTTCGTCATCAAGCCGGACATGACCGTCGATCTCCGCAGCATCACTGTTGGCCAGCAGTTGGACGGGGAGTCGGTGATCGAAGAGGGAGTCCAGTCGGGCGAACGGGTCGTCACCGACGGCCAGCTCCGTCTCTACCCCGGCGCCAAGGTCGCGATCACGACGGAGACGACCACTGGCGAGAAGGGTGACTCATGAGGGGCCTCTCCGACCTCTTCATCCGCCGGCCGGTCATGACGACGCTCGTCATGCTGGCCATTCTCCTGTTCGGCATTGCCGGCTACCGCCTGCTGCCGGTCAGCGACCTGCCCAACGTCGACTTCCCGACTCTGCAGGTCAGCGCCAGCTTGCCCGGGGCGAGCCCGGAGACCATGGCCTCCGCCGTCGCAACGCCCCTCGAGAAGCAGTTCTCCACCATTGCCGGCATCGACTCGATGACCTCGTCGAGCTCTCTCGGCAGCACCAGCATCACCCTGCAGTTCAGCCTCAGCCGGGACCTCGATGCGGCCGCCCAGGATGTTCAGTCGGCGATCTCCGTCGCTCAGGGACGCCTGCCGAGAGACATGCCGTTCCCGCCGTCGTACCGCAAGGTCAACCCGGCAGACTCGCCCATCCTGTACGTCGCCCTGACCTCCCCCACGTTGCCGCTGTCGCAGCTGGACGAGTACGGCGAAACCCTGATGGCGCAGCGGATCTCGATGGTCAGCGGCGTTGCCCAGGTGCAGGTCTACGGGTCCCAGAAGTACGCCGTTCGCATCCAGGTCGACCCCAACACGCTCGCCAACAAGGGTATCGGCCTCGACCAGGTCGCCAGCGCCGTCCGCAGCGCGAACGTGAACCTCCCGACGGGGACTCTCTATGGCCAGCACGTGGCATATACCCTCGAGGCGACAGGGCAGCTCGAGGACGCCGCCGCCTACCGCCCGATCATAGTCGCCTACAGGAACGGCAGCCCGGTTCGGCTGGAGGCCCTCGGACATGTGTACGACAGTGTCCAGAACAACAAGACGGCGGCCTGGTACGTCGACCCGACGCACAACCAGCGCTCGGTAGTCCTTGCCGTCCAACGCCAGCCGGGAACGAACACGGTGGCCGTGGCGCAGGCCGTGCGCAAGCTGCTTCCCAGCTTCAAGGCCCAGCTACCCGCTTCCGTCTCGCTGCACGTCCTCTTCGACCGCTCGGACTCCATCCGCGCATCGGTCCGCGACGTGAAGTTCACCCTGCTGGTCACTCTCTTCCTGGTGATCATGGTGATCTTCCTGTTCCTGAGGAATCTCTCCGCGACCGCCATCCCGAGCCTGGCGCTGCCGATGTCCATCATCGGCACCTTCGCCGTCATGTACCTCCTCGGCTACAGCCTCGACAATCTCTCACTCATGGCCCTGACACTGTCGGTAGGCTTCGTCGTCGATGACGCCATCGTCATGCTCGAAAACATCGTCCGCCACATGGAGCTGGGCGAGGAGATCTTCGAGGCCGCGCTGAACGGCTCCCGTGAAATCGGCTTCACCATCGTCTCCATGACCCTGTCGCTGGTGGCAGTCTTCATCCCGGTGCTGTTCATGGGCGGCATCATCGGCCGTCTCTTCCACGAGTTTGCCGTCACCATCAGCGCCGCGATCCTGATCTCGGGCTTCGTCTCCCTCACGCTCACTCCCATGCTCTCGAGCCGGTTCCTTCGCCGGGAGCGGGACGTCCGCCACGGGAAGATGTACGAGTACTCGGAGCGCGGCTTCCAGAGCATGCTACGGGTCTACGAGGCCGGGCTCAAATGGTCGCTGAACAACCGCCGCAAGGTCATGGCATCGCTAGTAGTTGTCCTGGGTCTGACCGTGTACCTGTTCATGGTCATCCCCAAGGGCTTCCTGCCGAGCGAGGACACCAGTCAGGTCTTTTCATTCACCCAGGCCGTCGAGGGTATTTCTTACAAGGCGATGCTGGAGCACCAGCAGCAGGCAGCGGCCGTGGTTCAGAAGGACCCCGCCGTGGCTGCCTTCTTCTCCACGGCGGGCGCCCGCGGCGGCTTCTTGAGCAGCAACCAGGGAATCCTGTTCATCCGGCTCAAGCCACGCTCCGAGCGGCCCGGTGTGGATGAGGTGATGGCCAGGTTGCGCCCGCAGCTGGCCAAGATCCCGGGCATCATGGTCTTCATGCAGAACCCGCCGCCGATCCGGATCGGCGGACGACTGTCCAAGAGCCTCTACCAGATCACTCTCCAGGGCGCAGACACCGAACAGCTCTACCATTACTCCCCTATCCTGGAGGCCAAGATGAAGGGTCTTGCCGGTCTCCGAGACGTGACCAGCGACCTGGAGATCAAGAACCCTCACGTCAACGTCGAGATCGACCGCGACAAGGCGTCGACCCTGGGTGTCTCAGCCGAGGCGATCGAGGACGCCCTGTACTACGCCTACGGCGATCGCCAGATCTCGACCATCTACGCCCCCAACAACACCTATGAGGTCATCATGGAGGTCGAGCCGCAGTACCAGCTCAATCCCGACGCCCTGTCACTGCTGTACGTCCACTCCTCCGCCGGGAAGCCGGTGCCGCTGAAGGCCGTGGCCGACATCACCCGCAGCGTCGGCCCCCTGTCCATCAACCACACCGGCCAGCTGCCGTCGGTGACCCTGTCCTTCAACCTCGCGCCCGGCGTACCTCTGGGGAACGCGGTGGCCGAAGTCGAAGGCATGGCACGCAAGACCCTCCCCGCCACCATCACGACCAGCTTCCAGGGCACGGCGCAGGCGTTCCAGTCATCGATCAGGGGTCTGGGTTGGCTGCTGTTGCTGGCGATCCTGGTCATCTACCTGGTGCTGGGCATCCTGTACGAGAGCTTCATCCACCCAATAACCATCCTGTCCTCACTGCCGTTCGCCGGTTTCGGGGCCCTGGTCACGCTGCTGCTCTTCCATGTCGAGCTCAGCATCTACGCCTTCGTCGGCATCATCATGCTGGTCGGGTTGGTCAAGAAGAACGGCATCATGATGATCGACTTCGCCCTCGAGGCCCAACGCAAGGAGGGTAAGGGGCCGGCTGATGCCATCTACGAAGCGTGCGTCATCCGCTTCAGGCCGATCATGATGACGACGATGTCGGCGCTCATGGGAACGCTGCCCATCGCTCTCGGCATCGGCGCGGGTGCGGAGTCGAGGCGCCCGCTCGGCCTGGCGGTGGTCGGCGGCCTTCTCTTCTCGCAGTTCCTGACCCTCTTCGTGACCCCGGTGTTCTTTGTTTACATGGAGAGCTTCCAGGACTGGATCAGAGGCCGGATGCCGAGCCGACATACATCCACCGAGCTGGAGCCGGCGAGCTGAGAATCCTGTCAGGGTCACGGCACAAGCTCGGTGTACAATGCGAAACGCTGCGGGCTACCCGAAGGGGTCCTTGTGCGAGGGCCACGCCGGATGTAGCCGGCAACTATCAAAAGGAGTGACGCACATGGGCAAGTGGATCGCACTGGGTGTTCTCGCCGTCCTGGTCGTCTGCGTGATGGTGCTCGGGCTTTTCGTGGCCGGCACCTATAACTCGCTTGTATCCCTCGATCAGGCCGTCCAGGCGCAGTGGGGACAGGTGGAGAACGTCTATCAGCGGCGGCTCGATCTGATTCCAAATCTGGTCCAGACCGTGAAGGGCGCGGCCGCCTTCGAAAAGGAAACCTTCACCGCGGTCGCCGAGGCTCGGTCCAAGGTCGGACAGATATCCGGCGATGCCCTCAAGAACGCGACCAGTGACCCGCAGGCTTTCGCCAGGTTCCAGCAGGCCCAGGCCGGGCTGTCGTCGGCCCTGTCCCGCCTGATGGTGGTGGTGGAGCGTTACCCTGACCTCAAGGCAACCCAGGCCTTCAGGGATCTGCAGGCCCAGCTCGAAGGGACAGAAAACCGGATTGCGGTGGAGCGCATGCGCTACAACGATTCCGCCCGAGCCTTCAACAGCAAGCGTCTGAGCTTCCCCACCACGCTGGTGGCCGGCTTCTTCGGGTCGCGCTTCAACGAGAAGCCCTACTTCAAGGCCGAGTCGGGAGCCGAGAAGGCGCCCAAGGTCCAGTTCTGACGTCGCCCAGACGTCGGCCGGCCTGGCGATGAGCCAATGAGACGGATCACCGTTCTCCCGCTTCTGCTTCTGTTGTGCAGCGCACTCCAGCTGCGGGCGGCCGAGGTCCCGATTCCGCCCGCCCCGTCCCGCTGGGTCACCGACACGGCCGGCTTCATCTCTCCAGGGCTCCGCACCAGTCTCGACCAGCGCCTGGGAGACTACGCACGCACCAACGGAACCCAGGTGCTGGTGTGGATCGGCACGACGACCGGCGACACGCCGACGGAGGACTGGACGGTCCGAGCCTTCGCCCGCTGGAAGGTGGGGCAGAAGGGGCTGGACAACGGTCTCGTGGTATTCATCTTCGCCCAGGACCACAAGGTCCGGATCGAGGTCGGCTACGGCCTGGAGGACCGAGTTCCGGACGTCGTGGCGTCACGGATCATCCGCAACATCATGGCACCGCGGATTCAGGCGGGCGACCACGACGGGGCCGTGACCGCCGGCGTCGATGCGCTGCTCTCCGCAATCGGGGGAAACGCCAGTGCTGGCGGGCAGAATCAGCCCCAGTCCCGCGCGGGCCGCGCGGCGGGCGCCGGCAAGATCGGCTTCGGACAAATCGTCCTGTTCGTGATCCTCGGCATCGGGTTTCTCTTCTTGCTCATCACCAACCCGACACTCGCGCTCTATCTGCTCTTCAGCATCCTGTCCGGTGGGCGCGGGGGCGGCGGCTTCGGCGGCGGCGGTTTTTCGGGAGGCGGCGGGCGCTCCGGTGGGGGCGGCGCTACAGGGTCATGGTGAGCGGACACATTGGCCGGCTGCGGCGGCGAGCCCTCGATCGATGCAGCTGCGGACGACATCCGAACGCCCGAACCAACGCGAGCGTGACCGGGATGCCGGCAGCGTAGCGGGCAAGGAGCCAGCACCATGTTCACGATGCACAGGCGGAAGTTCACGCGACTCGTCGACGCCGAAGTGATCAAGAAGTCCATCGAGGAGGCGGAGCGGGAAACCTCCGGCGAGATTCGCGTGTCCGTCTCGACCTTCTTCTGGGGCAGCGTGCGCCGCGCCGCCGAAAAGGCCTTCATCCGCCTCGGCATGACTCATACCAAGGACCGCAACGGCGTTCTGTTTTTCGTCGTGCCGTCACGTCGCCGCTTCGTGGTACTGGGCGATGAGGGCATCCACGCACACGTCGGGCAGGACTTCTGGAACGACGTGGCCGAGGCGGTGGGTCAGAAGTTCCGCGACGGAGACTTTACGGGTGGGCTGGTGAGGGGCATCGAAGAAGCCGGCCGACGGCTGTCCGAGCACTTCCCCTACGCGGGCGAGAGCGACATCAACGAGCTACCCGACGACGTCGACTTCGGTTGACTCCGATCAGGATGAGAGCGGCGCCAAGTGTCCGGCGAGACGCTCATTAACTGCCGGCGGGATGATGGCGAGGACCCGGTCCCCAGCCTGCAGGATGGTATCGGGATGGGGCAGGAGCATCTCACCCGCCCTCAGGACGGCCACCATCTCGATCTCCGCACCCAGCTCCATCTGGCAACCCAGCTGGATCGGTTTGCCGACCCACGAGCTTTCCGGCAGCAGCAGGCCGATGGTCAGCTTCTTGCCGTCCGTCAGATCCACCGCGATCCCCGACTCCAGCAGCGCCAGAAGATCCAGGTGGCCGATCACGGTGGGTGAGGTCACCCGGCGTTTCTGGAGCAGATCCATGGCGATGCGCAGATGCTCCACGTGGTGCGCAGGCGAGTCGCCTCGTCCCGGCACCTGCGACTCGTACAGGCTCTGGTACCTCAGGCGCTTCGAGAGAGTCGTCTGGATGAAGTAGCTGAGCATGACGGCCAACGCCGCAGGCACCAGGAGCTGGTAGCCGCCCGTCATCTCCGTCACCATCAAGAGCGTTGCGATCGGCACCCGCGCCGAGCCGCCGAACACCGCCGCCATGCCCACCACAACGAAGGCCGCGGACGGCTCGTGGAAAATCTTGGCCATGGCGCCGCCGACCATGGCGCCGACGAAGAGGGTCGGTCCGAAGCTGCCCCCCGAGCCCCCAGACGAGACGGTGAGGGCGAGGGCCACCGTCTTGGCGAACACCAGCGCGACCAGGATCCCCAGCGCCAGGCGCCCATCGATCGCTTCCTGGATCCAGCCATAGCCGCCACCGAGAACCTGTGGCAAAACCAGCGCCATGAGCCCGACGCCGAGGCCGCCGATGGCCGGCTTGACGTGCGGCGGCACCGGCAGCTTGCGGAAGGCGTCCCGCAAGCCGTAAAAGACCACCGGTAGCATGGTCGCCACCAGGCCGCTCGCAATCCCCAGGGCCGCGTACCAGGCGAGACCGAGGAAACCCGGCGTGCTCAGCCCCTTTGGCACCTGGAACAGGGGCGCCCAACCCACGAAGAGCCCGTTGAAGGCGTAGGCGACCACGGACCCGAGCATGGTGTAAAACAACGCGCCCGCCTCGAACTCCATGTCGGCGTACAGGACCTCGATCGCGAAGATGGCAGTCCCGATGGGCGAGCGGAAGATCGCGGACAGGCCGGCGGCGACGCCGATCAGAACCAGCAGCCGTCGCTCCTCGTCCGAGCGCTTGAACACGGTGGCGTAGATCGATCCGATCCCTCCGGCGATCAGCGCAATCGGCCCTTCCCGCCCTGCGGCGCCGCCAGATCCGATCGTGATGGCCGACGTCAGCATCTTCAGCGGCGGCACTCGGAACCTGACGAAGCCTCCCGCCCGATGGAAGATCCGCACCGCCGAGTCGGCGCCGTCGCCCTCCGCCTCGGGGGCCAGGCCGTACACGAGAATGCCGGAGACGAGCCCGCCGAGGGTCGTCGCCAGGGGGATCAGCCACAGGCCGTGCGGGCCGATCACTTGCCTCAGGACACCGCCCTCGTCAGGCAGCCCCGGCATGTGATAGCCGGCCATGAAGTTGAGAAAGACGGCTCCGGCCCACTTGAGCAGGAGCAGGAAGACCTGCGCGCCGAGCGCCCCTACGATCCCGAGCAGCAAGGTGTCGACGATGAGCCACCGCTTCTGCTTCATGGGCGCACTCGTCTCATCCGAGCTCCGACGGCGGTTGTGACACGCTCCGGTCGCCCCCGATTCTCGTTCGGCGAGAGTCTGGTGGACGCTGGAACCGTTCTGGCCATCGCGGTCGGGTCACGCTGCCTACCCCTCCACATACGATGATAGCCGTCCTTCGCTAGAGACGCAGATCCACGCCGACCTCGATGACCTGCTCAGGGGGAATGCCGAAGAAGACTGATGCTTCCCCGGCGTTTCGCGCCATGAAGGCGAAGATCCTCCTCTGCAGGCGGCCGACTGGTGACGGCTCTTCCACCGAAAGCCGCAGGCGACCGAGGAAGAAGCTGAGCTCCTCCATCTTGAAGTCGAGACCCCTTTCCCTTACCAGGGACAGAATGTTGGGAATGCTCGGGTCCTCCATGAACCCGTAGTGGGCGATGACCCTGAACAGGCCGCCGCCGAGCTTGGAGACCTCGACCTTCTGGTCGTTGGAGATCCGCGGCACCGCCTCGGTGGTGAAGTTTAGAATCAGAATCTCGGAATGCAGGACCTTGTTGTGAGCCAGGTTGTGGAGCAGGGCTGCCGGAACGATATCGGGCTTACCGGTCAGGAACACGGCCTGACCATTGACACGCTGGGGTGGGTTCTCCGAGATCATCTCTTGGAACTGTTCGAACGTCACCGCAGAGGCCCTCATCTTCTCGGCCAGCTGCGTACGGCCCTGCTTCCAGGACATCATCAAAGCAAAGATGAGACCGCCGATGGCCAGGGGGAACCAGGCGCCGTGCGGAATCTTGCTGATGTTCGCACCGAAGAACGAGATATCGAGTACCAGGAAGAAGCCGACCGGCACTCCGGCGGCGAGGCGGCTCCAGCCCCATATTCTTCTGGCCACCTCGTAGAACAGAATGGACGAGATCAGCATCGTGGAGGTCACCGCCACACCGTACGCGGCGGCGAGCTTGCTCGAGGAACGGAAGCCGATCACCAGTCCGATCGTACAGACCATCAGGATCCAGTTCACCGGGCCGACGTAGATCTGCCCCATGTGCTTCGCGGACGTGTGAACGATCTTCAGGCGCGGGAGGTACCCAAGCTGTATCGCCTGTCGAGTGAGCGAGAATGCCCCCGAGATGACCGCCTGGGAGGCGATGATGGTGGCCATGGTCGCCAGCAGGACCATCGGTACCATCGCCCAGGACGGCACCAACGCATAGAAGGGATGGTGAGCCTTGGCAGGGGACGTCAAGAGGACGGCCCCCTGCCCGAAGTAGTTCAGCAGCAGCGCCGGTAGAACGACCGCCAGCCATGTCAACCGGATGGGACGCTTTCCGAAGTGCCCGAGATCGGCATACATCGCTTCCGCGCCGGTAACAACCAGAAAAACGGCCCCGAGCACGATGAACCCATGCAGGTGGTTTCGAAGCAAGAAGTCAATCCCGTGCAGGGGCGACACAGCGGCGAGAATCCGGGGAGTGTGGGCGATCGAGATCGACCCAAGAGTGCCGAGCGTGACCAGCCAGATGAGAATGACCGGGCCGAACATCGAGCCGACCCGGGCCGTTCCGTGCTTCTGGATCACGAACAGGCCTAGCAGAATGGCTGAGGTCAGCGGGATCACGTAGGGCTCGAGGGCTGGGGTGATAACGCGGACGCCCTCGAGGGCGCTCATCACGGAGATCGCCGGCGTGATCATGCCGTCGCCGTACAGGAGAGCCGCGGCGAACAGGCCGATCGGCACCAGAACCCAGCCGGCGCCGCTCCCGCGCGTCTTCAATGGACGGAGCAGCGCCGTCAGGGCTATCACGCCTCCCTCGCCGTTATTGTCGGCGTTGAGGATGAACATCAGGTACTTGATGGTAACAACACAGATCAGGGACCAGAGAATCAGCGACAGGACGCCCAGAACGTTGGCCTGGCTGACAGCAATGGCGTACTCACCGTGGAAAGCCTCGCGAATCGCGTACAGCGGGCTGGTCCCGATATCTCCAAAAACGACGCCCAAAGCGGCCAGCGAAAGCTCCGCGAGATGCCGGCCACCGGCCTCTTTCGCGCGTGCTTTTGGCGCCGGCTGCAACGTGGCCTCGGTAGCGCTCCCCACCCCAAGGGACGACTCCCCTTCCTTCCCAGTCCCACTCCCGCTTGCTTGGCTGTCTGCGCTCATCTCGACCTCACTCCCGAGTCGCCCCGAAGTGGCGGAACGGCACGGCTCCCCCACCCCCGGCTGCTGCGTGGCTCGCAGCGATCACTGCCGCAACCACCTTCACGCGTCCACGCCGGAGCCCGGCTTAAACCCCTGACCGTCCACCCCCCGGACCACAATGCCGGCTGGAAGAATACGGCAAGTACCTCATGTCATCCAGTCGCACCCCTCTCGAGGCGCGCAAGAACCTCCGGCTCCAGTGTCTCCAGACACCGAGATCGCCGATATCATTCCAGCAGCCAGGAGTCGCAATACGGTCCAAAGAGCGCGTGCGGGCGGGTCCGCATGCCACAGCCGGCAGACCACACTCCTGTACGATGGACCAATGCGGGGGCTGGCCATGCTCGGCCCGCCCTGTCGGGCCGGGCAATACCCGACTCATTTGGCGGTGCCGTCATCCGGCTCGCCTGCCGCTCTGGAGTGGGGATGGAAGCAGTCTTTTTCGACCTATACGGAACGCTTCTCGTCTACGGAAACATGGCCGCCGCATGGTCGGACTGGCTCGATGTCCTGTTCCACCACCTCCACTCATGCGGGCTCGCGCTCGATCCGGACGCATTCGCCGCCAAGTGCGACCGCTTCTTCGCCAGGCCGGAGCCTCCCATGCGTCGCGACGGCATGACGGTCTACGAGCGGCGGCTCGCCACGCTATGCTCCGAGCTCGGTCTCAGCATGTCAGCACAACAGATCAGGAAGGCCGTCGACGACTCCGTTCTCGCCTGGCAAAGGCACGTCAGCCTCGACCCCGAGGCGATCCCCGTGCTCGCCGCGCTCCGGAGCCGCGTCCCGCTGGCTCTGGTGTCGAACTTTGATCACCCGCCGCACGTCCTCAGAGTGCTGCGTGAAACCGGCCTCTCCGAGTATTTAGAAACGGTTGTCATCTCTGGGGAGGTCGGTTTCAAGAAGCCGGATCCCCGGATCTTCTCGATCGCTCTCGAGGAGCTCGGCCTGCGGCCGGAGCGGGTGGTCTACGTCGGAGACGCCCTCGAGGACGTTCGCGGAGCCACCCTTGCAGGGATCGTCCCGGTGCGCCTGGATCGCGACCCGGACAGCGAGACGCCGCTGTTCGACTTCCGGCGCGACGGCCGCGGCGGTCAGCGACGCTGGTCACACGAGGGCACGACGATCCACAGACTGACGGAGCTGCTGGATCTCATCCAGACCGGCCCTGAAGAGCCAGCTCCTCGACCAGCCTCGCCACCGCCAGCGGACGCTCGATGACCGCGGCGTGTCCGGCACCCTCCAGAATACGGAACCCGGCGCCCGGGATCGCCTCCGCCAGAGCCCGCGTTCTGTCCACGGGGATGAACCCGTCATGCTCGGCCGCCACCACCAGCACCGGGCAGCGTACCCGCGCCAGCTCAGGGCCGAGGTCGGCGGGTCCGGTGGAGGCCATGAGCGCGTCCAGGTCCTCGAACCAACGGTCGGGAAGGTCCTGCATCTGATTCCGGCGGCGGGCAAGATCCTCGGCGTGCTCTGCCCGAAAGCTCTCGGAAAACGCCGCCGGGTGCATCGCATCGACGAGAAGCCCCTTGTTGCCGGATGCCAACGCCTCGCGGCAGGCGGCCCGCCAGCGCCCGACCTCGCTTCTCATTGCGCCGTCGAATCGGTCCGTCGCGGCCACCAGACACAGCGAGCGGACGAGCTCGGGAAAGCGGGCAGCCAGCAGCAGCGCGACCAGGGCGCCAAACGAGGTTGCGAGGACATGGGCCGGTCCCAGGCCGATTGCTCGTATGAGTCCGGCCACATCGACGGCGTGCTCGCCCACGTCCTCCGGCGGCGGACCCGGCGACAAGAGCTGACCCCTGAGGTCACACCGGATAACCGAGAAACGCCGGGCCAGAAGTGCGGCAACTCCTTCCCATGCCCCGGCGGTCATGGCGATCCCGTTGAGCAGCAGCAGCGGCTCGCCGGAGCCTTCGATCCGGTGGTGCAGACGGATCGAGCCCTGCCCTGCCGCCGGCGGCCCGTCAGAAGTCAACGCTCTTCGCCTTCATGAAGCGTTTGAGGAGGGGGAAGAAGAGGTCCGGCCGCTCCAGGTAGACGACATGCCCGCTCCCCTCGAGCAGCTCCCAGCGGCTGTTCGGAAAGACACTGCACAGCTTGCGCTGCGCCCACAGCGGGATGGCACGGTCCTGTTCCCCGGCCACCACCAGGGTCGGTGCCGTTACTGCCCGGTACCCGGGCATGCCCGCTTCGATCGCAGCGAAGAACGGATCCTGGGCCTCGGTCAGCCGGATCAGGCAGTGACGAAAATCGACGTAACGGTCATAAAAGCGCTGGCGCATGGCATCGAGCTGCTCGTCCGTGAGCTTCGCCACGAACGCCTCGCCGAAGATCTTCTCGTACATGTAGTGGGTGTAAAGGTCAAACACCTCTCGCGTCGAGCGGTAGAAGCGCAGCGAGATGTCCTGGTACATCTGGAACAGCTTCTCGTGGGACAGGATGATGCCCGACAGCACCAGTGAGTGCAGCCGCTCTCGATACAGGCGGGCGAAGTCGAGGGCGACAAAGCCGCCGTACGAGATCCCCATCAGGTGAATCTTCTCGACGTCGTTGAGGTCCATGATCCGCGCCAGGTACTCGGCGAACGCGGGAATCGAGTAGGGAACGTCCTCCTTGGACGAGTCCCCCTGGCCGGGATAGTCGTAGAGAAGGACATCGTACTCGGCCAGAAGCTGGGGCAGGAAGCCGTACCAGGCCTTCGTGTGCATGGCGAGGCCGTTCAGGAGGCAGACGGCCTCCTTATCGCCGTTGCCGAAGTACTCCCAGTGGATGGTGTGCTCGCCGACGTCCAGGAAGTCGCACCGTTGCGGGCTCGGCTGCTCCACGGTGCCCCCTACCCCGCCCGCCGCAGCACCGTGCACACGGAGGCACAGATCGGTCCGCCGATGTTGAACGTGGCCGCCACTTCCGGACTTGACACCTGAAGGGCATCCGGCGCCTTTCCGAGCAGCTGGCACGCCGACCAGCCGATCATGGCGACGCCGGTCGCTCCCACGGGATGACCCTTGGCGATCAGCCCACCCGAGGTGTTGATGGCGCAGCTGCCGCCGATGGCTGCCTTGCCGTCGCGCCAGAACGCCGCACCCTCGCCATACCGAGCGACCCCGAGGACCTCGGCAGCGATCGCGCCCATGACCGTGAAGCAGTCGTGGACCTCGGCAACCCGCACGTCCGACGGCCCAGCGCCCGCCATCTCGTACGCTGCACTCATCGCGCGGTAGGCGCCCGCCGGCCGCAGGACATCCCGCCCCGCCTTCTTGAGCGGGTCCGTGGCCTGGGCATACCCTGCTATCTCCACACATTCTTCCTTCGCTACACCGAGGCGGCGCAGACCCTCCTCGCTGGCCAGGATCAGCGACGCATAGCCGTCAGTGATCTGCGAGCAGTCGTAGGTCTTGAGGGGGAGCCCGTCGACGATATAGCGGTTGCGTCCGGCGATGGTTGTGGCCTCCTCGAGGCTGACTTGAATCCCACGCATTTGGGCGAACGGGTTGTGCTGGGCGCTAACGTATTCCTGAACCGCGATCGCCGCGAGGTCCTCCTCGGAGACCCCATGCGTCCGCATGTACTCGTCCATGACCTCCGCGAAGAGGTGCGGGAAGATGAACACCTTGCCCTCGCGTTCGTCGGGGTGGGAGAAGTAGCCGAGCGCCTCGCCGATCAGCTTGCCGTCCATCTTGCCCTCGGCATCGCGCATCTTCTCGTACCCCACCGCGATCCCGACCTCGCCGATCCCGAGCAGAAGCTTGTGGATCACGGACAGCACCGCCTGGCCACCGGACGCGCACGCGTTCTCGACGGCCTCGATGGGCTTGCCCTCGAGCCCGGGGACCATGGCCATCAGGCCGGCGAGCAGGCCTTGCCGGTTGAGGGACATGTTGCAGACGGCACCGATCGAGCCGACGTCGATCACCGAGGGCGCCACGCCGATCTCGTGGCAGACGCCGGTCACGGCGCTGGCGACGATCTGCGGAACGGACATGTCGTACAGCTTGCCGAACGCGGACTGGTGGTACGCTGCTATATAGATGGGCTTGCTCATCCGTCTTCTCCTTCGGGGTTGAAGCTCTCGATCAACCTTCTCCTCAGTACCTTGCCGTACGGGGTTCTGGGAAGCTCGTCGACAATCCTGAAGTGCTTGGGAATCTTGTAGCGGGCAATCCGCTCGGCGAGGAAAGCGCGCAGCCGGTCGCTGTCCGCGGTCGCTCCGGCGCCGAGCACCACGAATGCAGCGCCGACCTCGCCCCACGTTGGGTGCGGGACGCCGACGACAGCGGCATCGGCAACCGCCGGATGCTCGGCCAGCACCGACTCGATCTCGACCGGGTAGATGTTGACGCCGCCAGAGATGAACATCTGCTTTCGACGGCCGACGATGTAGAAGAAGCCCTCCGCATCGCACTGGGCCAGGTCTCCGGTGTGAAACCAACCGTCGCCGTCATACGCTTCTGCCGTGGCCTCCGAGTTGCTCCAGTAGCCAGAGGACACGTGCGGGCCCCGGAAGCAAAGCTCGCCGACCTCGCCAGCCGCGATCTCGGTGCCATCCTCGCCCACCACCCGCGCCTCGGTGAACATCAGCGGCTTGCCGACCGAGCCGCGATGCTCCCAGGCATCCGCATCGGTCATGGCGAAGCAGTTGACGCCGACCTCGGTCAGCCCATACCCCTGGCGGAGGACAACGCCTCGCTCGCGGTAGCGCTCGACCAGCGGTGGCGGCAGCGGCGCCCCGCCGGAGATGAACCACCTCACGTGTGACAGGTCGGTGGTCGCGAAGGCGGACGCATCCGCGAGCAGCTTCCAGATGGCCGGCACTCCCAGGACCACCGTGCACCGCTCTTCCTCGATTACGCGCCAGACCTCGTCAGGATCGAAGCCGGCATGCAGAACGACCGCCCCGCCGACGGTGAAGATCGGGAGCAGGAAGGCGCCCAGGCCGCCCGCATGGTACAGGGGCGTGAAGATCGGGCTCACGTCGTCGCCGCGCAGCTGCCAGCAGGCAACGGTGTTGTACCCGTTCCAGCTCACCATCCGGCGAGGGATCATCACTCCTTTTGGTTTGCCGGTGGTGCCGCTCGTGTACAACAGGCAGAGGAGGTCCTCCGGCGTGCACGGGGTACGCTCGAAGGAGGCCTCGCCCGGGCCCTGCACGAGGTTCTCGTACGCCGCGTCGCCCGTGTCCGCACCGCCACCGACCACGATGCAGCGCTCAAACACGCTTCGCTCACGCAGCTGGGCCACCGTCGCAGCGAGGTCGGCGTCGTAGATCAGCACACCCATGCCGGAGTCGCGCACGATCAGCTCGAGCTCACGAGCCGCCAGGTGGGTGTTGAGCGGCACGAGGATCACGCCGGTCTTGGCGGCGGCGAAAAAGACGTCGAGGAACTCGACCCGGTTGCCACACAGCAAGCCAAGACGGTCCCCCTTCTCCAGTCCCAGAACCTCTCGCAGCATCCGCCCACAGCGACAGGCCCGACGGTCGAGATCTTGGTATGTGAAGCGCCGTCCTGTGGCCACCTCCACGAGCGCCGTGGCCTGCGGTGTCAAACGTGCGCGTTCGCCCAGAAGATCACCGTGGAGCATGAGAACGCCTCTCCGGTTACTGGCTTTCCTGCGGGGGTGCCTCCGCGAGCACCTGGTCCAACCCCTTCAGGAACCGCTGCGGACACTCCCGCTGCGGGACATGGCCGCAGCCGTGAACGAGGGTCAGCCGAGCGGCCGGCAGGCCCTCCCGCATCCGCCGTGCATAGTCCAGGGTCATCACGTCATCGGCATCGCCCCATAGCAGGTCCACCGGGGTCGTGACCTCCGACAGCCTGCCATCGAGCACATACGCCTCCATCTCGTTGGCGGTCGCCGACAACCGCGCCAAGGGTCCGCGTTGCGACCAGCGGACGACGTCGTCGAGGACGAAGTCCGGCACCGGGGGAGTCGCCGGCCCCGTCAGCATCTTCATAAGCCGGCGGGCCGCCTCGCGGTCTTTCGGCATCAGGATTGATGGGTCGTGGCTGCCTCGCAGTGCTCCGCCGTTGACGAGAACCAGACGCTCTACCCTCTCCGGGTGGTCGACGGCATACAGCATCGACACCCAGGCCCCGAGCGAGTTGCCGATCAGGATGACCCGCTCGCCGGCAGGCACCGTCGCCGCAATGTCAGAGGACAGGCCCGCAAGAACCGTGTCAACCCCCAGCGGGCCCGTCCGAGGCTCGCTGCCCGCGTGCCCCGGAAGGTCCGGGATGATCAGCCGGTAGTGCTTCAGCAGAGGGCGGACGACACGGGCCCAGGCGCCGGCCTGGTCGCCCGCCCCGTGCACGAGCACGAGAACGGGTCCTGCCCCACCTTGCCAGACGGTCTGGCGTCCCACCGACGACCCCACCCGTAGCTCCTGCAAACCCTGCCGCGCCAGGGCATGGCGGCTCATCCAGGCGTCAACCGCGAGCGGGTGCTTCCACACCAGCCAGGCGCCTACCGTCAGGAGCACGACGATGAGGGCGGCAACCCCAACCAGCGAGCGCAGAATGATCTTCTTCATGGATACTCCCTAGGTCCAGCGGAACGCCGCTCCAGCCTGGTTGTAGCCGACCCCCGAACCAATCAGCACCAGTAGATCGCCAGAGCCGAGCTTGCCCGCCTGGACGGCGTCGTCGAGCGCCATCCCGACGCAGGCCGATCCGGTGTACCCCCACTTCTCCATCACGGTGTGGGTCCGCTCGAGGGGGAGGCCGAGATCGTCCATCACCAGCTCGATCGAGGGTTTGCGCACCTGGGTGAAGATGGCGAAGTCGATGTCAGAAACGGTAAAGCCACCGTCCACCGCCAGCTTCCGCACCAATCGCGGCCACCCTTCGTGGTTGACCTCGGGAGGGTAGCGCTCCAGCATGCGCACACGAGACCTCCCTTCTCGCACCGACTCCTCGGTTGCCGGCTCGGCCGTGCCGCCGGAGTAGATCCCCCAGTGACGGTGGTAGGAGCCGTCGGCCTGGAACGCGGAGCCGAGGAATCCCGGCTTCGTACCAGGCTCCAGCACTGCGGCTCCGGCGCCATCACCGTAGAAAAAGATCATCGGGTCCCGGGGATCGGCGAGCTTGTGCATGAGGTACACGCCGACGACCAGGACGATGTTGATCGAGGGGTTGGTGGCGATCATTCCCGAGCCGATGGCGAGGCCCGTTGGAAACGACGCACACGCGCAGCCGATATCGAAGGTACCGGCATTCCTGGCTCCCAGCTTGTGCTGCAGGACCACCGACGTCGAGGGAGTGATGTAGTCGGGTGAGTCGGTACCGAGGATGATCAGGTCGACCTCCTCGGGGGAGCGCCCCGCCCGCTTCAACGCCTGCTGTGCCGCGGGCAGAGCGACGTCAGAGGTCGCCCAGTCATCGGGCGCCCAGTAGCGGGTACGGATGCAGGAGCTCGCCTCCATCTTGTCGACGAACTCCGGCACCACGGCATCAAACCGCTCCCGCAGCATGTCGTTGGTGATCTCACGCTCGGGGACGAAGCGCCCCGTCGAGACTACCCTTGCAACTCGTGCCATCTCACCTCCCCACGCGACAACGTCTCGGATCCCGAGCCATGGGCTGGGGTCTTCCGTGTCACCGCCCTCAAACATGCCCGCGCGCTACGTCCCGACAACCAGGCCGCCGTCGACGGAGAGTACCGCACCGGTAACGAACCGTGCGGCATCCGAGGCAAGCCACAGGTACGCCTGCGCGATGTCGCTCGGCGCCCCCATACGGCCGATCGGAGTGTGCGCCACCATCGCTTCAATCACCTTCTCCGGCATGGATGCCAGAATCTCGGTGGCCACGAATCCGGGCGCCACGACGTTGACCCGGATTCCATAGCGCCCGAGCTCGCGCGCCCAGGTGCGACTCATACCGATGACGCCTGCCTTTGTTGCCACGTAGTTGGTCTGGCCGAAGTTCCCGTAAAGCCCGACGACCGAGGACGCGCTCAGGATCACTCCCCTCTGCGCACGGATCATGGCCGGGGCCACGGCCCGCGTGCAGTTGAACACGCCCTTGAGGTTGACGCCGATGACCGCGTCGAACGCCTCGTCGCTCATCGTGGACGCAACATCGCCGTTCTTCCACTTCACGAGCTGGCCGTCGCGCACGATCCCCGCGTTGTTGACGAGCACGTCAACCGCTCCCCAACGTCCGACCGTGTCGGCAACCGCCGCCTCGACCGCAACCGCATCGGTCACGTTGACACTCTGGAAAGCCGCTTCCCCTCCGGCCGCCGCCAGCTCTCGGACGAGATCGTCGGCGCCCGTCTCGTTCACGTCCCACGCCGCCACTCGAGCACCTTCTGTCGCGAATGCAGCCGCTGTGGCACGCCCGATGCCGGCCGCAGCACCGGTCACGATGACAACCTTGTCCTTGAGCCCCGTTTCGATCATGCCTTCTCCTTTGTGTCTTCACCCGATCCCGATACGGCGGGGGATCGACGACCCGTCCTCACGGACAGGCGGGGTGAGAGTGGTCCGGGGCACTCCTCCGCAGGGAGCACCCCGGAGGTCGACATCAGAAGAACCTGTACTCCACGGTCGCCAGGACAGTGCGGGGCGCTCCGTACGATCCGACCACCACACCGAAAACCGGCAGGTTGTAGCCGTTGGTGAGGTAGGCCTTGTCGGTGAGATTCCTGCCGACCAGACCGATCCGCCAGTGCGCGCTCGGCGACAGCCAGGAGATCCAGGCATCCAGCAGGCCGTACGCGGGCTGCATGAGGGGCAGCAGCGGCTTGGTCGGGTCCCGCGGGTCCGGCCCGCCCTCGTTGGTGAGCACCGAGTCGTCACGATAGGCATAGCCGACGCTGCCGGTGATCAGACCGCCCCATGCGGGAAAGTCCACGTTGAGCCGGATCGCGCCCGTCCACTTCGGCGCGTTGGTGATCACCTGGGTGTCAACGAAGCCGTCGTTGTTCGCGTCGAGGAACGAGGTCGGCTTGGCATCGAGGTAGGCCACGTATCCTGATAGGCCGAACCAGGTCGGCGAGTCGTAGCTGTACTCGAGCTCGAAGCCCTTGACGTGGGCGTCGCCGGCGTTGAGGAAGTTGCCGAAGAATGCGTCGTCCACCCCGTCGTTGTTGGAATCGTAGGAGGTGAAGGTACTGACCTGGATATCGGTGTAGTCGCCGTAGAACATCGCGCCGTTGAGAACCAGCCGCCGATCCGCCAGCACCGACTTGACGCCGACCTCGCCCATCGTCATGACCTCGTCGCCGAAGGGCAGGGCGGACGCTGGAAAGACGGTCGACTGGGCGCGGACGTTGTAGCCGCCGCTCTTGAAGCCGCGGCTGACGGTGGCGTAGCCCATCACGTCAGGCGTGAACTGGTACTCGAGACCGGCCTTGGGAGCCCAGGAGGTGAAGGTCACGTCGTCCTTGAAGTCGGCGAGGACGAACGCGACGGTCTCGTAGGTCCCGTCGGTGTTGAGCACGTTGAACGCCCGCCCGTACTTCGTCTCCCGGGTCGGCCGAATGCCGAGGTTGAGGGTCAGCCGGTCGGTCAGCTTGTAGTGCCCGTCGGCGTAGAGGGCGTAGGACTTGGTCCTGACGTCACCGTCGGTGGTCGTGAAGGTGCTGCCGACGAAGGTCGCCTTGACCGTACCGCCTGCGGTGCCGTCAAAGTAGTACAGGCCAACGACCCCGTTGAGGCGCCCGCTACCCGTGTGGACAAGCTGGAACTCCTGGGTCGTCTGGTGGTCGAAGTAGGTCGCCGGCCCGGTGTCGATGATCTTCGCCGGCGTGGTGTCGAAGTCGATGTTGTTCACGGTGTCGGACTTCCGGTGGGCGGTGATCGACCGGAACCGCCACTGGGAGTTGATGTCCCAGGTGAGTGTCACCGATGACCCGCGGGACTCCGTGCCGTTGAGCGGCGCGAGTCCGCTCTCGGTGTCGAACAGATGCGGCAGCGGGGGGCAGGGCCGCCCGAGGAAGATCGGGCACAAGGGGTTCGCCTCGAGGCGGGTGAGGCCGACCGGTTGAGCTTCATCCTTGGTCCAGTCATGGTTCACCGTCAGCGTGACATTGTCAGACGGCAGCCATTCGAAGCCGAGCCGGTAGGCCGTCGTATCCTTGTCGGACACGTCTTTCCCCGTATAGAGGTTGGTCCCGTACCCGTCGCGCTTGAGCTTCGCAAATGAAACCTTGGCGCGCAGCTTGCCGGGGATCAGAGCACCGCCGTAGCTGGCGCGGACCTCCTGAGTGCCGAAGCTGCCGGCGTTCAGGGTGAGGTAGCCGCCGGGCTTGTCCGTGAGCGGCTTGGTGACGTACTTGATGGCGCCGCCGATGGCATTCTTCCCGTACAGAGTCCCCTGCGGTCCCCGCAGGACCTCGACCCGTTCCACGTCGTAGACGTCGAGCAGGGCGCCCTGCGGCCGCGCGATGTAGACGTCGTCGATGTAGAGGGCCACTCCGGGGTCCACGCCCCACAGCGGGTCCGACTGGCCGATGCCGCGCAGGAACGCCGTCAGCGTGGTCGACTGGTTGCGGCCTTGATAGATGGACAGGTTGGGAACGTATTTCCCGAGCGTGGAGATATCCGTCGCGGCAACGTCCTGGAGGTCGGACCCCGTCACCACGGAGACCGCGATCGGCACTTCCTGCACGTTCTCCTCGGTCTTTCGTGAAGTGACGATGATCTCGGCGGCGAAAGGCTTGCCCTTTTCCTTGGTCGCCGTTTCTTCTTTCTTGGCCGCCGCCTCGTTCTTCTTCGGAGTCTCACCGGGTTTGTCCTGCTGCGGCGTCTGCGCCAGCAGGGGATTCGGCAGCCCCAGCACGATGCCGAGAGCCGCCACCAAGAGCACCCACTTCCCTACTCGCTCGCTCATCACGTCCTCCCTCTTTCCTGAATCATGTCCTCTGGTGCATCCGGGCACGCCGCGGCTTCACCCGAGCGCGGCAATAGGCCGTAGCGGAGGATGCGAGCAAACTCGTCCACCGCCTCCTTCGGACGCATGCCGAAGTGCATCGGCACGCCAAAGCACTTCTCCACCGTGAAGAAGTAAAACAACCAACGGGTGGCGACCATGACCGCTACGAGCGGGTTCACCTCGCCAAGGCGACCGCTGTCTCGGGCCTCCTCGAAGGAGGCCGAGTACGCTTCCTGGAAACGATCCGCCATCGACTCGTAGAAGGTCCGGATGTGCCTGCCACGAAACTCGATCACATCCACGTAGATGAGGAGGATCTCCTCCTGGTGCTTCTCGACGACCAGCTCAATGGCGGCGGCCATCTCCTCGAGATCATCGGGGAACCGAGCCCGCGCAAACACCCTGTTGAGCTCGAGGCCGGGATCGAGGAGGGCTTTCCAGTAGTGATCGATGAGGCTCTGGAAGATCGCTTCCTTGTTGCCGAAGTGGTGGTACAGGTTGCCGACGGAAAGGCCAGCCTCGGCGGCGATCTCGCGCATGGAGGTGGCGCCGTATCCCTGGTGGGAAAAGAGCTTGAGCGCCGCACCGAGAGCCTTTGCTGTTGACGCGTCGCTTCTCGCTTGTTGGCGTCCCATCCGTTCCCCTTCCCTCGCCACTTACAAACCGAACGATCGTTTTGTTTTCTCAATATGTGACGCCTCTCCCGAGCTGTCAAGCCGCATTGCGGCAATGCCACAACATGCGCTCTCTTACTTGAGAAACGTGAGGGACGGCGCCACCCACTGTCGCCACTTCAGCTGGCGAGCCGTCACACTGCCGGCGCCCAGCTCCACGGCGAGGATCGCCACGGCAAGGCCGACGGCAACCACCCGGCTGCGCGACGTGCTTCGCATCCAGCGGCCCCTGAACGCCACAACCCACGCTACGACCCACACGCACGCAACCGCGACCAGGCACGAGGCCACCGCGGTCCTGTCGGTGATCCCGAATGGCCGGTTCCAGAGACCGTGGGCCAGCGCCGGCAGCGACCAGCCGCGGAGGGTCGAGGCCGTGGCGACATCGTCGATGGCGAACGGAGGAGTGATCCGTCCCAGTAGGTTGACGAGCGCGGAGGGAACCGATGCCGCCAGTACCCAGACGCCGACGCCGCGCCCCGAACGCAGGCAGCCGAGGCCAAAGGCCCAGAGCGGCACCGCCAAGACCAGGTATCGCGCCCCGAAGGTCGCTCCCCCCGACCACTCGGCGTAGGCCGACATCACCACCGGCAGCAGCCACACCGCGCCCGCGACACCGGCTGCGGTCTCCCTCTCCCCCCTCCGCCACAGCACGAGCGGCGCAGCCAGTGCGGGTACCAGCAACGGCGCGAAGAAGAGCAGACCCTCCAGAGGGGAGACCAGCAGGCCGGCAAGCCCCGTTAACGACGGCGCGCCGAAGCCGAACAGGGTCTGCCGCCCCAGCTCCTGGTAGCGGGGCAGAGCGTCGAACCGGTTGCCCAGGGTCCAGGCAGAGCCGAAGCAGGCCGCGTTGTAGAACCCCAGAGCGACCAGCGGAGGAAGAGCCCCCACGGCGACTGCCAGCCATCGCCTCCAGCTGGTCCATGCGGTTGCGACGATGACCGGTCCGAGCACGACCGCTGACGGATACTCGGAGACGAGGGCCAGGCCGGCGCACAGCCCGCCCAACGCTACACCTCCCCAGCCCCGGCCACCGCGGCCCTGCTCCAGCAGGAGCAAGGCTGCAGCCAGGACCAGGAAGCCGGTCCAGGCATGGGAGAACAGGAGCCCAGAGTAAACGGCGAAGGGTGTGGCGAAGAGCAGCAGGAACGCCGCCTCGGCGGGCGCCAGCAGTCCTTCACCCCGCCGCTCGAGCCACATCGCCAGCAGCCATGCCGCTGCCACTGCCGAAGAGGTGACAAGGACAACCCTACAGCAGTACAGGTCTACAGCAGGAGACGCCCCGGAGCTCACTGCGTGCACGGCGGCGACGATCGGGACACAGGCCCAGATCAGCCCGGGAGGTTTATTGGAGTAGTACGACGAGCCAACGCGCGCCACGTCATCGATAAGGCCGAACCGTGAAAGCTCCGCATTGATGGCGAAGGTCCGACGTTCCACGAACGCGCGCGCCGCAAAAACCCGCGAGTACTCGTTGGGGGACCAGAACCGTGGCCACAGGGAGCTGAGACCGATCAGCTGGAGCGCGCCGAGCATGATGACAACGGACAGCGCCCGACGACGATGGGAGACAGGGTGCACTTCCGCGGCCGATGATACCATCGGCGCGGTGTGCTCGAGGAAGACCAGGTGATCTGCCGGGAGAACCCCTATCCGGTTGCGTGTTGTGCGCGGCCGCGGCGGAACAGGTCGGCGTGATGGCGGAGCGGGACCGTCTGCTCCGCATCGGCAGGCTCGCCGACTCCGAGATCTCGCCTGAAGAGAGGCGAGCGGCGGCCGTCTTCTGTGACCAGCATCCGGTGGCGCTCTTCATTGTCGCCTACAACGCCGAGCGTCACCTGTCCGACGTGGTCCGGCGCATTCCCCACGACCTGGCGCGGCGGTTCACCGAGATCGTCATCATCGACGACAGCTCTCGCGACGGCACCTACCGTGTGGCGATGCAGGCGGCCGCCGACCACCCGGCTGCTGCCATCCGCGTCTTCCGAACACCGTTCAACCGCGGCTACGGCGGCAATCAGAAGCTCGGGTTCCTGTACTGCATCGAGCGCCGTTTCGACACCGTCATCCTGCTCCACGGCGACGGCCAGTACGCGCCGGAGTACCTGCCACGGCTGCTCGCTGCGCGAGCCCGAGGCCCCGACGTAGTTCTCGCCTCGCGGATGATGCGGCCCCGTGACGCCCTCCGAGGTGGCATGCCGCTCCACAAGTGGGCCGGCAACCAGGTTCTCACCGTCCTCGGCAACCGGCTGCTGGGTACTCGACTCAGCGAGTTTCACACCGGGTACCGCGCCTACGACGTGGCGGCCTTGCAATCGGTCCCGTTCACCGCGAACAGCGACGGGTTTCACTTCGACGCCGAGATCATCGCCCAGGGACAGCTCGCCGGGTGGAGCATGGCCGAGATCGCCATCCCGACCTACTACGGTGATGAGGTCTGCCACGTTCCCGGCCTCAAGTACGGCTGGGCCTTCCTCAAGTCGCTACTGGCAGCCCGGCTGACACGCCTCGGGATCTTCTACCAGCCGAACTTCGACATCGCGCTCTTCTCGGGCGAAACCTACACCTTCAAGCGCTCACCGTACTCGTTACACCAGTACGTTCTGCAAGCGCTCCCAGAGGCCGGGAGCCTGATCACTGTTGAGCTCGGTGCCAACCGGGGGGAGCTGAGCCGGCACGTAGCCGAGAAGGTGCGGCGTCACGTTGCAGTTGATCGCACTCCTCCCGATCTCGCCGGGGCATCGAGGTCCTGCGGCCTCGACCTCGAACAGCCGTTCGCCCAGGCCCTTCCGGAGGCGCCTTTCGACCTCGCGATCGCCCTCGACGTCATCGAGCATCTGGCGAGCCCGGAGCAGTTCCTCGCCGAGGCGTTCCGGTGTCTCAGGCCGCACAGCACCTTGATCGCCAGCACGGCGAACGTCGCCTACCTCCCTGTCCGGCTCGGCCTGCTCGCGGGCCAGTTCAACTACGGCAAGCGCGGCGTTCTTGACATGACCCACAAACGGCTCTTCACGATCACTAGCTTCCTGCGCTTGCTGCGGCACAGCGGGTTCCGGATCGAGAAGGTGCGCGGCTTCCCGCCTCCGTTCACCGACATGATCGGTTCCGGCTTCCTCATGCGCTGGTCGGAGCGAGTTCACTCCCTCCTGTCGCGGTGGTGGCCACGTCTGTTCGCGTTCAACTTCGCCGTCACCGCGACCCGCCTGGACAGTGTGGAGGACATCTTCCAGCGTACCGTGGGCGGGGCAAACGACGAGCCGCCGGAGACGCGATGACGATCGTGTTCTGTCAGCGGGGCTCGTCTCCGCCTAGCGGCGACGGCGGCGCGCCCCGCGGCGGGCGGCGTACGCATCCGGCTTCAGGCCGACCGGGATGAAGTCGAGCTGCATCGCGTCCAGGTTGACACGCTGCAGGCGCACCTTGACGGAATCTCCCAGCCTCCAGGTCCTCCCCGACCGTTCGCCGACGAGCGCGTGCCGCCCGGAATCGAAGGCGTAGAAGTCGTCGACGAGCTCCGAGATGTGAACCAGCCCGTCGACCTGGACCTCGTCGACCTGAACGAAGAGTCCGAAGTCGGTGACACCGGTGACGTGCGCCGCAAACTCCTCGCCGACCCGGTCGCGCAGAAACAGGACCTTCTTCCAGTGAACAACCATCCGCTCGGCATCTTCGGCCCGGCGCTCGGCGGCCGAGCACGACACCGCCAGTCGCTGGAGATCCTCCTCGACTTCCCGCCGTTCACCGTTGTCGAGCGCCCTACCCTCTCGCTGCAAGCGTCGAAGCACCCGGTGGACCACGAGATCGGGGTACCTCCTGATGGGGCTGGTGAAGTGGAGGTAGCTGCCCGTGGCCAGGGCGTAATGTCCAAGGGGCTGCGGGCTGTATTCCGCCCTCGCCAGAGTCCTCAAAACCAGGTAGGAGACGAGCCGCTCGTGCGGCGTTCCCTCGACTTCCTTCAAGACGGACTGCAAGTGAGCCGCCTGCACCCGTCCCTCTTCCCCTTCGAGACGCAAGCCGAGACCGGCGAGAACCGATTCAAGCTCCTCGAGCTTGTCGTGGGGCGGGTCCACGTGGACGCGGTACAGGGCGGGCTGATCCGCCGCCATGAGCGTTCGTGCCACGCACTCGTTGGCCGCCACCATCAGCTCTTCGATCAGGCGGTGAGCCCGAGTTCTCTCCGCCTCATGGATCCCCACGACGTGGCCCGCTGCGTCGAGCCTCACCTCGGCCTCTGCAAGGTCGAAGTCGAGGCTTCCGCGTGCCTGCCGTCGCCGGCCGAGCCGATCGGCCGCCTCGGCGAGCAGCCGCAGCGACTCGGCAAACGTGCCAGTCTGCCGCGGCCACTTCGCCGGCGTCAGCTCCAGCCACTCGGCAACCTCAGCGTACGTGCACCGGCGCCGCGACTGGATCACCGAGCTCGTCGCGCCCCAGTTGCCTACTGTGCCGTCGGCCTCGACCCGGAAGCGGACCGTGAAGGTCAGGCGGTCCACCCCTTCGCGCAGCGAGCAAAGGTCGTTCGACAACCGTTCCGGCAGCATGGGGACGCAGCGGCCGGGGAAGTAGACGCTCGTGCCGCGGCTGCGGGCCGCGGCGTCCAGGGCACTCCCCTCGACAACGTAGTGGCTGACGTCAGCAATGTGCACTTCGACGACGATCCCGTTCCCCTCCTTGAAGGCGCTGACGGCGTCGTCGAAGTCGCGGGCAGTTTCGCCGTCTATCGTGATCGCCGGACGATCGCGGAGATCGGACCTGGCTGCTTGGGCACCCGCGGGGAGATCGAGCTGTAGATGCTCGGCCTCGGCTAGGGCTTCCCGGGCAAACTCGTCCGGGATCTCGTGCAGCCGGATCGCCGCCCGCTCCTCGACTCCGGGCTCGCCCGGCACGCCGAGCAGCTCGAGGAGCGCGCCTCGGGCGCGCCCCGTACTCTCGGTCACCGAGTCCAGAGACACGACGACCAACTCCCCATCGCGCGGCTGCCGCTCGGCACGGTTCCCGGTCACGAAGATCGGGAACGCGACGCCGCGACTGAGGGCTCGGACGTGAGGCCTCCCCTCTCCCGACACCCAGCGTCCGACCACCGAGCGGCGTCCACGCTCCACGACCCGGATGACAACGCCTTCCCACAGCCCGAGCTGGCGGGCGCGCTGGCGAGGCCGCTCCCGCTTCACCACGACGAGGTCGCCGTCGATGGCACCGCGCAGGCCGGCGCGCGAGATCAGTACCGGTTCCACCGCACCGGCCTCTGGTCTGAGAGTGGCGCCGCCGCGACCGTCGAGCGCCAGCCGCCCGACCACGAGGTTCGCCTCTTCCGGAGTCACGTACCGCTTGCCACGTCCGAGCACGACCTTCCCCGATCTCTCGAGGTCCCGCAAGACGTGGCGGAGAGCGCGCCGCAGTGAGCTTCTCTCGCCCTCACCGCCGCGCGCGAAGTGAGCGACCAGTTGACTCAGGGTCATCCCGCGTGAACGGCGTTCCTTGACAGCCTGGAGAACCTCTCCTGCGCCTGGCTGACGTCCATGATCCGTGGCTTCGTTGTGCACAGCTCCGACCTCTTCCTCTCGACCCCGGGTCAGCGTACGGTAGACGGCCGCTCATGGCCGTCTCCGCCAGGCTTTCCAGGGTTGACACGACTCCCGTCGATGCTAGTATTCCTGCGCGCGTGCGAAAGTGGCGGAATTGGTAGACGCGCAAGATTCAGGATCTTGTGTCCGCAAGGACGTGGGGGTTCGAGTCCCCCCTTTCGCACCACCCTCCATCCCACCTCGCCAACCTCTCGGCAACCGAGCGCTCGTTCCCGGGCTCCCTCCCATCCACGCACGTCAAATGAAATATCTCCGAGGCACACCGGCTTCACTGCCGACCGCCAGGGAGGCGGGTGACGGCCGGTCAAGCCCATGACCCCACTCGGAGCCGCGGGAACCGGCTCAGGACCCGCCCATCTCCTCGACAGCCTGCTCAAGGCTGTCAAAGATCGGGAAGGTCTCATCCAGCTGCGTGAGCTTGAGGAGGTTGAGTATCCTGCTCTGCGGGTTGAGCAGCCCGAGCCGCCGCCCGCGTTCGGTGTACTTCTGCAGGTAGCCGACCAGCTCACCGAGGCCGGTAGAGTCGACATAATCGATTCCGGCCAGATCGATCACAACCGACTGGATGCCTTCCTCGAGGAGACCCTCCAGGTAGCGAGAGAACGTGGTTGCGGACTCGCCGAGCTTGATAACACCTTCGATCGTGAGAACGGTGACCGACCCGTCCTCCCGCCGCTCAATCCTCATGCTTCTGCTCCTTCGGGAGCTCGACCTCTTGAGTCGAGACCCTCTCGGCGACGTATCTTCCACAAGCTCGGCGGACGACCTCTCCGGCCCATTGTAGAGGCCGACGCGCAGCGAGGGCAAGCAGTCGCAGCCGCTCATCCTCGCCGTGGTCCGAGATGATCTTGACGGCCGCCCACGGCAGGTCCCACATCTGTGCAACCTGGGCAACCGCCGCGCTTTCCCAGTCCACAGCCGCCAGTCGGCCCGGCTCCAGACCAGGCGGCCGTCGCACCGGCGACGCTACCTGACCTTCCCAACACAGCAGCGGCAGCGAGCGGGTTCCCGGCACCATCAGAAGACAGCGCGTGAGAAGAGCATCGGGTTCAAAGCGCGTCGGGATCGTCACCGGTAGGTCGCCGAGCTGGGTCAGGGCCACATCCACCACGGAGGAAGCGACCACCAGCGAACCGAGAGCGACCTTGGGATCTGGACAGCCGGCGACGCCAAAGCTCAGTAGCATCATCGGGTCGAGGTACTGGACGGCAGCCTGGGCTGCGGCGGCCGCCGTCACCTTCCCCGGTCCGCAACGGATCACGGCCAACGGCAGGTCCCACATCTCGCCCCGGTACAACGTCCAGCGCCCCCAGGGCTCCTTGCTCATCCCGCGTCCGACCGCTGCGGCACCGCGCGCCTCGAAGGCATGGGCGGCGATAACAATAACGCTCTCAGTCAACTCCCATCCCGCCACGCGGCATGGTAGCACCCCGGTGGCAAGACGACCCGCGCATGCGTCTGCTGCCCCGGCACCGCCCGGGTTCCTCGACTTCGCCAACCGACCACGATAGGATGGGTCATCGCCGGGCCGGGGAGGCCAACGTGGAAGAGATCAAGATCCACTCGGGAACACGGGTGAAGCTCAAGCACATCGATGAGATACACCTTCGGCAGGACTTCCTCGAACGACTTCGTGACTTCGCCCATCGGGAGGAGGAAATCGAAGCGGTCTACCTGTTCGCGATCGAAGCTGAGGGAGAAGAGGAGCATCCGGCGATGGCGATCGCGACACGGGAGCGCTGGCTGTCACGACGAGGCGAGGAGTTCTTGAGGCTCGTCGATGAGGTGCAATTGTTGCTCCCTGAGGACCTCGCCCTCAACGTCTACCGTTTCGATGCCTCCGACGTCATTGCGCGCTACTGCCTGAACAACCTCGAGCCCCTCTATCTCCGCTCGGACGGCTGGAGCAAGCGGCAAAAGAAGCGGTACGGCTAGAGTCCCGCATAGGCTCAGCCGAAACTCGACTCACTTGGAAGGCCCTCCCTCAAAGAGGGTCGCTACCGCCCGAAGGGCCACCACCACGGGCCACGTTGCGGGACCGGGTCGGCGGTCGGAGTGGCTGCGGCAGCTCGCGCCCGGCGCCGCTCCTCCGCGTTGCAGTCGACCAGCAGGCAGTCGGCGGCCTCGACCTGCTCCAGAAGCTCGGGCGCGGAGTTCAGAATGACCACGTCCAGGTGACGGCCGTCCGGCAGAACGCGGGCAACCGTGTCACAAACGAGGTTGAGGGCGCCCCTGAGAGTCCGCAGCGCCTGCGGTAGCAGCCACACGAACAACGTCAGATCCGCTTCAGCATGACCCTCGACCTTGACCTCGGCGAGGTGTGCGAACGCTACGTCCGGACACGCCTTGAGCTCGGCCCGAAGCTTGTCCTCGATCTCCTTGGCAAGAGGGTGCCGTGGAGATCTTACGACCACATCCGGCTCGCCGCTGTTGCCGCTCATGTTCGTATGATAGCGCCGCCGCCCGCGAAGGTAGAATGTGGAAGGCCGGGAAAGGAGCGCCCCCATGTGGACAGAGCACAACATTATGCGGACGATCCGTGTCCGCAACGTGCAGACGCCGGGCAATCTCGGCTGCCTGCTGGTCGCCCTCGGCGAGCTGGGCACGTTTGTCGGCGAGATCTCCCTGGTGAGAATGGACCACGAGCACGTGGTCCGGGACATCGTCGTCTACGTTGACACCCACGAGCAGCTCGAGCGCGTGGTCGAGGTCGCCGGCGGCACGCCTGGCAGCGAGCTGATCGAGGTTCGGGATGACGTCCTCGAGCTGCACCAGGGGGGGAAAATTGCCGTTCGCAGCCGCTACCCGATCGACACCCTGCGCGACCTTCGCCGCATCTACACGCCGGGTGTCGCCGAGGTGTGCCGCTTGATCCAGCGGCAACCGGAGGTCGCCCGTCGTTACACCGCGATCGGCCATCTCGTCGCCATCGTCACCGACGGTACCGCCGTGCTCGGTTTGGGGAACATCGGGGCTGTTGCCAGCATGCCGGTGATGGAAGGGAAGGCGGCCCTGCTGGAGTCTCTGGTCGGCCTCTCCGGAATCCCGATCTTGCTCGACACGACCGACCCATCCGAGATCGTCCGCGTTGTGCAGGCAATAGCGCCGACCTTTGCCGCGATCCAGCTCGAGGACATCTCCGGCCCGCGCTGCTTCACGATCGAAGAGCAGCTCATTGAGCGTCTCGATCGGCCGGTCATGCACGATGACCAGCACGGCACGGGCGTGGTGGTGACCGCCGCCCTGCTCAACGCTCTCAAAGCGGTGGACCAGTCCCTCGACCGGGTACAGATCGGGCAGGTAGGCCTGGGTGCCGCCGGTCTCGCCATCTCCCGCATGCTCATGCACCAGAGCAGCCGCCCCGTGCTCGGCACCGACCTCGACCAGGCTGCCGTGGAGCGCCTCCAGCTCTATGGGGGAACGGCATCCACTCTCGAGGAGATCATGGCGAAGTCCGATGTTGTGATCGCAACCACCGGCGCCGCCGGCCTGATCCGGCCGGAATGGGTGCGCCGTGGCCAGATCATCCTCGCGCTCTCGAACCCGGTTCCTGAGATCGAGCCCGAGCAAGCTCTCGAGGCCGGAGCAGCGTTCGCGGCTGACGGCAAGGTCGTCAACAACGTACTGGGTTTTCCGGGCATCCTGCGCGGTGCCGTCGACGCCAACGTCCGCCGGTTGACGACCGAAATGTACCTCGCTGCGGCAAGAGCCATTGCCGACTCGACGCCCGACCACCAGATCGTGCCAAGCCCCCTCGACCGGGAGGTCCACCGCGCCGTGGCGCGGGCGGTCGCGAGAACGGCTCTCGAGACCGGCGAGGCGCGAGCCGACCTCACCGGGTACTTCGCCGATCTCGAGTGACAACTGCCGGGGCTCTCGTATAGCTGTCATTGTCAGGGCCGAGTGTCAGCGTTACGATACGAGCATGGAGGTCCAGACCACGTCTCTTGCCGGGCAGCTGCTGATTGCCATGCCGACGTTGGCCGACCCCAACTTCTGGCACAGCGTCGTGCTCCTCGGTGTTCATTCTCGCGAAGAGGGAGCATTCGGCCTCATCATCAACCGCCCCACTGACCTCGACATGGCGGACGTCCTGCAGGAGCTCGGCCAGGAGGCCGACCCCGGCTCGGGCTCGTACCCTGAGGTCCTCAGTGGGGGCCCAGTCGAGCCATCCCACGGCTTCGTGGTCTTCTGCCCGTCCACCACCGAATATGATGAGAGCCTGCTCGTGATTGACGGTACTGTCGCTGTCTCCGGTGATACCGAAACGCTGACCAGGCTCAGCCAGAGGCAGATCGAGGGTCCTTACCACCTCATTCTCGGTTACTCAGGTTGGGCTCCTGGCCAGCTCGAGAAGGAGATTGAGGAGAACTCGTGGCTCGTGGCACCCGTCGACAGGTCGTTGATCTTCCAGGTTCCGTTCCCCGACCGGTGGACCCAGGCCCTGCACTCGATAGGTGTCGATCCCGGGACCCTCGTCGACCTGGGCTCCAGCTCGCCGAGCTAACCCGCATTATTCATGAGTGATCGTAGCGAGACCGGCGAGACGCCTGTCAGTGCTGGGTTCTGAGCGTCGAGGTGCCGCAGGCAAACCCGCGGGGGTGGGCGGTGCAAGTGGAGGGAGGGGGCCGCGGGGTATGTGTCGGGTGGGGCGTGGTCCACTTGAGGGTATGTTGAGGACACCGAGACGCGAAGAGCACGGCGATGGCTGGCGTATTGCCGGTCGCAGTAGATTGCGAGTGAGTCATGCGGGCTAACCAAGATCGCTCATCCGGAATAGATGACGCCCGGCCGTGTGGCCGGGCGTTGAGAACGAAGTCGGAAGGGGCGGTTAAGCTCGATAGGAAGGATCTTAAAGGTTGGTCTTAGGGTTGGCTAGTTATGGTAAGCCTTTATAGGCAGGCACAAGGTGGCAAGCCTTCCCGGATCCCTCCCTGGCTATCGTTCGCAGTCATTATAGACCCTGTGTCGGTATTTGTCTACCCCTTCGGACGCCAGCTCCTCCTTTACCTGACACACCTCGCCCGGCCTCGAGCCTGGACCATTCAATCCTGATCTGCTGCTGCCGGCGACACGCCATCCATAGCCGTGCCCCTCGTTCCTCGCGGGTCTCGCTACGATCCCTCATGACGAGTCCGGGCCAATCGCAGGCCCTCTGCCAGTCCTTGTAGGTATGCGGCATCGAGATCCCGCCGGAACCATCCCCCAGGGACGATCCCCGGCAAACGATCCGCGACCGCCGTCCCGAGCGCCAGCAGCACGCGCGGCACGAGCCGCGAGCGCAAGCCGCTCGGCAGAAGGTTCACACCGAGGAACTCGGCCAGCTCCGGATGTAGCTCTGCGAAGATCGCCGCCGACCGCCCTGAAGTCTTCTGCCGGAGACGAAACGTCTGCGGGCGGATACGGTGGAGGTGAAGGACTCGAGCTCGCGGACGGTAAGCGACCCGGAGTCCCTGACGGGTCGCACGGTACGCGAGCTCGATGTCCTCCCACGCCGCCGCCGGGAAGTCCTCCCGGAACCCCCCGAGCTCTACGAGAACACGACTCGGCACGGAGACATTGGAGGTGTAGAAGAAGTTGAAGGGTACTCGCTCGCTGTCGTCGATCAGGAGGTACCCGAACTGAGCCCCGTACTCATTGATCCAGCGTAGAAACGGCGAGTCGAGACCGGGCGGAAAGGAGGTGTAGCCGAGCACCGCCATCGCTCCGTCCCAACCGTGCAGCCTGTGTTCCTCCAGATGGTGGAGCAACCAGCCGCGCTGAGGCACCGTGTCATCGCCAAGAAACACGACGATGTCGCCGCGGGCAGCCTCGACACCCCTGTTCCGGGCACGGGCCGGGCCGGCGTTGGCCTGGCGCAGGACTCGGATCTCCCCGGTTGCCGCGAGGCGCTGAAGCCAGGGCCATGTCCCGTCACTCGAGCCGTCGTCGACCACCACAACCTCGACGCGAGCACCCACCGGCACGTGCTGCTCGCGCAGCCCCTCGAGAACGAGGGCAAGCTCGTGGCGCCGGTTACAGGTGGGGATGACGACCGTCGCAGAAGGGTAGCCCGCGGCTCTCATGAGCGATCGTGGATGAGGCGCCTCGGAATCTGCGGAGACAAGCGGGAGAGGACTTCGTAGTTGATTGTCCCCGCCAGCTCCGCCAGCTCCTCAGCGGACACCGACGCTTCTCCACTCGAACCCAACAGCACCACCTCGTCCCCAACGGCAACACCGGGCACATCGGTCACGTCAACCAACGTGATGTTCATGCACACACGTCCTACCACCGGCGCCGGCACACCTCTGACCAGAACCCGGGCCCGGTTCCCCAGGACACGCGGGTAGCCATCGGCATACCCAACCGGAAGAACTGCAAGCACCGTCGGGCGAAGGGCCTGCCAGGTGCGTCCGTAACCGACCGTCTCGCCCCTCGGGACACGCTTGAGCTGTCCGACCCTTGCCTTCCACGACAGTACCGGCGTCAGGCCGACGCCGTTTGGTCCGTGTTCGAGTATCCAGGACAGCCGAGTCTCCCGGGACGGCCAGTGGCCGTAAGCCGAGATGCCGACGCGCACCATCGAGAAGTCGGCCTCACGGAATAGGAGCGCCGCCGCCGAGCACGCCGCATGGACGTGGGGCGGAGGTTCCCCGAGCTCGCTCGAGAGGAGATCGATCGCCCTCCGGAACTCCTCGAGCTGCCGCCGGGCATAGCCGTGCTCGAGCGTATCCTCGATGTTCGCAAAGTGAGTGGCCGCGCCGACGATCTTCACGCCCTGACGGGCCGCGACATGACAGGCGGCGGCAAGGTCCTCCAGCCGCAGTCCCTGCCGGTTGGTCCCCGTCTCAATCTTGAGGTGGACCGGCAGTGCGAGACCGGATCGCCGCCGGAGCTCGCCGATCCAGCCGAGCGTCTCCTGGGTGGATGCCAGAATATGAGTTTCAGGGTCCAGCCCTTCAAGGTCGGCCGGCGGCACAAACCCCATCACGAGAACGGGCAGATCCAAGCCCAGTTGACGAAGGTCGCGGGCCTCTCCGGCCGAGTGCACGGCCAACCAGTCAGCGCATGTCGCCGCCACCGGGGCAATCTCGGCTAGGCCGTGGCCGTAGGCGTTCGCCTTGACCACCGCCGCAACTTGCACGCCGGCCCCGAGCACCCGCCTGAAGACACCGAGGTTCCGGCGCAGCGCGGCCTCGTCGAGCTCGATCCACTGACTCTCGCGCACGGTCTCTGCCATTCCAGGGTGCAGTCTAACACGTGGCTGATTCCAGAGGTCAAAGTTGGAGCTCGCAGGCCGCGTGGAATCGAACAAAGTCTAGTGAACGGGATGTGCACTCTCGTGCACAGATCTCGAGAAACTCGCCGAACAACTCAGGCATCATCTGGAGTTGACTTGAGATGGTTCTTCAAATAAAATTCAATGTTACCAGACGGAGGTGAAACATGGCATTTGAGCGATTCATCCCACCGAAGATCGTCGCCGCTCGCCCGAAGGCCACAATCCGGCCGAGCGGTCTGGTCTCCTTCGACGCGGCCGCAGTGGAGGCATTCAGACTCGACAAGAGCTCTCATGCGGTGCTTTTCTTTGACAAGGGCCGCAAGCTCGTTGGAGTCAAACCGACAAACAACGGAAACGAAGATGGGGCGTTGCCGCTGTCCCGACGGAGGCGGTCGGTGAGTCTGAAATCACCCTACTTCTTCGACAGTTGCGCCATCTCTCTGCCGCGTCCACAGCGCTTCGACGTCGCCTATGACGACCGTGATGGCATGATGCTCATTTCGGTCAAGTCGGTCCAGCGCAAGCGCGGTCGACGGCCTCAGCGTTAGCCTGCTTTTCTCTCCGCCACGCGGTTGCAGCGCGCAGTGAGCGGGCGCGGGCCACGTCTTGTCGCCGCCGCGCACCTGCTGTGCCGCCAGGCACACCTCCGCACCCGTCCTTCGCAAACGCCGCCACGAAGGGCACCTCCCGCACTTCGCCTTACGTGGCCGGGGTGCCCGCTAACCGCAGCTGGCTGCCGGCCAGGCGTCTCCTACGGCAAAAAGGGACCGCACGTTGGCGACTGTAGCCCGCGCGATCTCGTCGAAGGTGCAACCGAGCTCATACGCCACTCGGCGCCCCGTCTCGACGACGTAGGCCGGCTCATTGCACTTGCCGCGGTACGGAGTCGGAGCGAGATACGGACTGTCGGTCTCAACGAGGAGGTTCTCGGGCCGTAAGCTGCGCACCATGGTGCGGATATTCTCCGCCCTCTTGAACGTCACCATCCCCGAGATCCCGACCTTGAGCCCGAGCTCTACGACTGTTGCCGCCGCTTCAACACCCTCGGCAAACGAGTGACAGACACCCCTCAACGTCCCGTTTCGTGCCAGCAGGACCCGCTCCAGATCGGCCCACGACTCACGGTTGTGCAGAATAACCGGCAGTCCGGCCGAGGCAGCCAGATCCAGCTGCCAGTCGAGTGTCTTCAGCTGATCTTCCCGCGGCGAGCTCATGTAATGGTAGTCGAGACCTACCTCGCCCACGGCTAGGACCACGCCTTCCGCCAGGCAGTGCTGGAGGCGGCGTTTCAGCGCCGCATCCAGTGAGCTCGCCTCATGTGGGTGTACGCCGGCAGCGACGACGATTCGGCCCGGGAACTCAGTGCCCAACGAGATCGTGGCGTCGAGGTCGGAAGCGCCCGTCGCCGGCACGACCACGCCCAACACCCCTGCGGCGGCTGCTCGCTCGAGTACTGCCGGCAGCTCAGCGTGCGGAAACATCGTAATGTGGGCATGCGAGTCCACCAGGAACGGGGATGGTGTCTGCTCCACGTCACCTGCCTCCGGCGTCCTGATTCGGGAAGCCACGCTGCTGTCGGCAACTCTCAGCCATGCCGGTCCCGGCAGGCTTTCAGCACGGCCGCGCCGACCACAACCGCGGTCTCGGCGCGGAGGACATGCGGCCCCAGGGAGACTCCCCTCCACCCTGCGTCCGCCAACGAACGCTTCTCGTCCGGGCTCAGACCTCCTTCAGGCCCGATGAAAAGCAGCGGACTCGCCGGCACCTTGAGCAGGGCAACGGGAGCGCCGCTCGGATCCGCCACCAGACCTTCGCCCTGCGGGGCTCGTGACACGAGCCCGGGGAGCGAAACCGGTTCCCCGACCCGCATCGCCCACGCCCGTCGGCATTGCTTCAGAGCCTGGAGCGCCACCTTCCTCCAGTGCCCAAGCCTGGCGCCGGCCACCTCGCGCGAGAGTTGGGAGCGCTCCGCCACAACAGGCACCAGCTCCACCACACCCACTTCCACCGCTTTCTGCACAGCCCAGTCCATCGCCTGGGTATGAAGAACCGCCAGCCCCAAGCTGACCCCCCAGGTCGGCCGGGGGCACCGTTCGAGGGCGGTCACCTCGACGTCCACCGAACCTCTCTGAGCCGCCATAACCGTCCCGAAAGCCATGAGCCCCGCCGCGTCCGTCAGCACGACGGCATCACCTGTACGGCAGCGCAGGACTGCCGTCAGATGGCGCGCTTCCTCCCCCTCCAGCCTGACCATTCCCTGGCCCGTCAGCAGACCGGAATCGACCAGGGCCCAGCGCTCACCCATGCCGCACCTCAACAGACAGCCACTCGCCGAGCTCGCGCCGACCACCGGCAACGAGACCGACGTGGGTCAGGCAGGCACGAACACTCTCCTCATCCGCTCCCAGGAACCCGGACAGGACCAGGACTCCGTCCGGCGCCAGCAGCCGTCCGAGATCCGGCAGGAGAGCCTGCAACGCCTCCCAGAGCATGTTGCACAGCACGACGTCAAAGGCACCACGGCCGATGGTATCGAGGCTGCCGACGACGAGTGGAACGGAGACGGGGGGCACCTGCGCGTACAGCGTCCGCCGTGCAACGAACACCGCCCGCGGATCGAGATCGATGCCGATCACGCGCTCGGCCCCGAGCCGGCAAGAGGCGACGGCCAGAATGCCCGAGCCGGTCCCGACGTCGAGTACCAGCCGGCCTTCGAGGTTGAGGCCCTCCAGCCGGAGAAGCACCAGCTGTGTTGACTCATGGGAGCCTGAACCGAACGCGGCGGACGGTTCGATCACGAGCGCCACCCGCCCTCCCGGAGGTGACGAGGTCGAGCCGGGATCCGGCTCGACCCACCAGCGAGCCCCCACCGCGAACGGCCGAGCCGTCCTGCGATACTCGTCCAGCCAGTCACGCTCAGCGAGGCTATCGACGGTGACATCGGTTCCACCCAGGCGGACCAGTGCCTGCGTAAGACCTTTTATGCGTTCAGCTTCTGACGCGGAGGCATAAACGACCGCTGAGGCCAAACCGGGGCCGAGGCTCTGGATGTGCGCGCCCAAAACCGGGTACTCACTCAGAGCCTCCGCGAGGTCATCGTCGCGACCCTCCGGCAGCGCACACCTCACCGCGATGTAGGCCACTCAACCCTCGTTCGCGAGCTTTCTCTTGAGCCGCTGCAGAAAGCTCTCATCCGGTGCCAGATCATCCCCGGCGAGCTCTGCCGCGCGCTCGATGAGGCCGTGCTGCTCCGCTGACAACGAGGTCGGGATCCTGACATCGAGGTGAACGTAAAGATCTCCCCGCGCTCGCGAGTTGAGCTGCGGCATCCCCATTCCACGGAGTCGTACGACCTGTCCCGGTTGGGCGCCAGCCGGAATCTCAAGCTCTTTCTCCTCACCGAGAGCTGTGGCCAGTGTTGTGCGATCGCCGAGAAGGGCCTGGAAGACCGAGATCTGACGCACCAGGTGAAGGTCTGTGCCCTGGCGCTCGAACACCTCATGCGGTTCAACGGCAACAACGACGTAGAGGTCACCGGAGCGGCCTCCCAGAACCCCGGCCTCCCCTTCCCCGTTGAGGCGAAGCCGAACACCGCTGTCCACACCCGGCGGCACGCGAACCTCCAGCGTAACCTCTCGCTCGACACGGCCGCGACCGCCACACCCCTTGCATGGATGCTGAATGACCTTGCCGCGACCGCCACAGCGCGAGCAGGTCTGCGCCACGGTCAAGAACCCCCGCCGAAACGCCACCTGTCCCCTCCCGCCGCAGGCCGGGCAGGTTTCTGGAGACGTCCCAGGCTCGACACCGGAGCCCGAGCAGGTCCGGCAGCCCTCCAGGCGAGGCACGCGGATCTTTCTTTCGATGCCCGTCGCGGCCTCCTCGAGGGTCACATTCATCGTGTACCGAAGGTCGCTGCCGCGTCGCGGCCGTGAGGGATCGGAGCGCCTGCGGGTGCCGAACAGGTCTCCGAGTCCGAACAGGTCGCCTAGAATGTCCGCAAAGTCCACGAACACCTCGGAGTCGAATCCGGTGAAACCCTCGCCGCCGAGTCCCTGGTGACCGAAACGATCGTAGCGCGCCCTCTTCTCGGGATCGGACAGAACGGCGTAGGCCTCCGAGGCCTCTTTGAACCGCTCCTCGGCTTCCGGGTTGCCCGGGTTCTTGTCCGGGTGATATTGAACTGCGAGCTGGCGGTAGGCCTTCTTGATCTGATCGACCCCGGCCTCGCGGCTCACCTCCAGCACGTCGTAGTAGTCTCTCTTCGTTCCCGTCGCCATGTCGGTCGCTCACTCCTCCTCGGACGAGTCTTCGCTCCCCGGGCCGCCACCTTGCATGTGGCTGCCAAAGGCGGCCATCGGGTTGTACATGATCACCTGCGCGAGGATCTGAGCCGCCTCCTGGACGGCGAGGATCGCCTCCTCGAGAACCGAGCGATCCTCGCTTGTCAGTGCTTTCTTGGCGCGGTTCAGGGTCGACCTGACCTGGTCCCTGTCCTCATTGCTGAGGCTGCCCCCGAACTCCCTGACCACGCGTTCGTTGGTGTAGAGGAGCCCTTCCAGCCTGTTCTGGAGCTGTCGGACGTCCCTCCGGTGCTGGTCATCCTGACGGTACTTGTCGGCCTCGGCAATCAGCGCGTCGATCTCGGCTCGCGATAGCCCTCCCGCCGGGTTGACCTCGATCCCCTGCTCCTTGCCGGTGGCAAGGTCGCGCGCCGACACATGGACGATCCCGTTCGAATCGATCGAGAAAGTCACCTCGATCTGAGGCACTCCGCGCGGCGCCGGTGGAACGCCGACAAGGTCGAACCGTCCGAGCGATCGGTTCTCTCCGGCCAGTCCGCGCTCACCCTGGAGCACGTGCACCTCGACGGTCGTCTGGTTATCGGCAACCGTCGTGAAGACCATCGACTTCTTGGTCGGGATCGTGGAGTTGCGCTCGATGATTTTCGTGAAGAGACCACCGTGGGTCTCGATACCGAGAGACAGCGGTGTCACATCGAGCAGAATCAGGTCCTTGACCTCGCCTTGCAGAATCCCAGCCTGGATGGCGGCACCAATGCCAACGACCTCGTCCGGGTTGATGTCCTGACACGGCTCCCGGCCGAAAAACTCGGCGACCGTCTCGATGACCAGGGGCATCCTGGTCTGGCCGCCGACCAGGATCACTTGGTCGATATCGCCAGGCTCGAGCCGGGCGGCTTCGAGAGCGTTCTTGCATGGGCCGAGAGTCCCCTCCACCAGGCTACGCACCAGCTCCTCGAGCTCGCTGCGTGTGAGTCGGACCTGCAGGTGCTTAGGACCTGTGTGATCAGCCGCGATGAACGGGAGTGAGACCTCGGCCACTTCACTTGTCGACAGCTCACACTTGGCAGCCTCGGCCGCCTCCTTGATCCGCTGCATAGCCATCGTATCGCCGGACAGGTCGATCCCGGTGTCCTGATTGAACCGCTTCAGCAGAAACTCCATCACGCGCTGGTCGAAGTCCTCGCCACCCAGGAACGTGTCGCCGGCCGTGGACTTCACCTCGAACAGCCCTTCGCCGATCTCCAGGATCGAAATGTCGAAGGTGCCGCCTCCCAGGTCGTAGACAGCAATCGTCTCATGCGTCTCCCGACCGATGCCGTAGGCCAGGGAAGCCGCGGTCGGTTCGTTGATGATGCGCTGCACCTCGAGACCGGCGATCGTCCCCGCATCCTTGGTCGCCTGCCGCTGGCTGTCGTCGAAGTAGGCCGGAACCGTGATGATCGCTTGAGTCACCTCCTCGCCCAGAAAGACCTCGGCAAACTCCTTGATCTCTCTCAGAACCAGTGCGGCGATCTCCTGTGGGCTGTACTGGCGCTCCTGGATTTCAACGTAGGCGTCACCGTTCTCGGCCTCGACAATCTTGTACGGCACCAGCTCCCTTGCGCGCTTCACCTCTTCGGAGGCATACCGGCGGCCGATGAGCCGCTTGACTGCATAGACGGTGTTGCCCGGGTTGGTCATGGACTGCCGGCGGGCAATCTGGCCGACCAAACGCTCTCCACCACCGGTGAAGGCAACGATCGACGAGGTTGTCCGCGCCCCCTCGCGGTTCGGGATCACGACCGGCTTGGTTACATCGACGACCGCCGCGCAGGAGTTGGTGGTACCCAGGTCGATGCCGATGATCTTGCTCACGACCGTTCCTCACCTTCTCCGTCCGCGGCCCCGGGAGCCTGGGAAGGCTGAGCCGGCCGGCTCACCGCGACCGAGACGAGCGCCGGTCTGACCAGACGACCGCCGAACAGGTACCCCTTGGCAAGCACCGAGACCACGGCCCCCGGCTGATGGCCACCCCCCTCCACACGCTGCACCGCCTCATGAAGCTCGGGATCAAAGCGTTGGCCCGTGGGATCGACGACTTCCATCCCCTGGCGCGCGAGAATATCCCAGAGCTGCTTCGAGATGAGCTCGACCCCCTGACGGACTGAGAGCACGTCGTCGCCGTCAACATGTTGGAGCGCCCGCTCGAAGTTGTCGAGTACCGGCACCAGCTCGCGGACCAGATCCTCCGCAGCCGTACGTCGCAGCTCCTCCCGCTCGCGCTCGATCCGCTTACGGAAGTTGTCGAACTCTGCCAGCTTCCTCAGATACAGCTCCCGCAGATGGTCGACCTCCCCCTTCAGGCGGTCCATTTCCTGCAGCAGGGTGCGGTCCTGCGTGCCGTTCTCCTCCGGCTTCTGCACCTCTGCGAGCTCGAGCCCTCGTTCCTCGCACTCCTTCTCTGCTGAGGCCGCTACCGGTTCGTCAACTTCGTTCATCTGTTGGTTGCCCCGCTCCTCGTCATGCATAGTGTGCTCCAGCATCCTGACTTTGAACCGATTCGTCAAGCATCGCCGTTAGGGTCTCTCCAACGAACTCCACTACCGGCAGAATACGGGCGTAGTCCATCCGGCGTGGGCCGAGGACGCCGACCGCTCCAACGCGGCGGCCTTCGCGCAGGAAGACGGTCGCTACCATGCCGAGGCCCGCCTGTGCGGTCAGCTCGGACTCCTGGCCGATGACAACGCCGATCCCCCGGCCCTCGAGAAACCGTCGCATGAAGCGGGCGATCCTCGCCCGGTCCTCCAAAACCGCGAGCACGGTACGGACCGTATCCGTCGCGGCGTACTCCTGCTCCTCCAGCAACTTCTGCGTGCCGGTGAGGAGAACCTCGGCATCATCGGGGCGAAACCGGAAGAGCTGATGGCCGACCGACGCAACGGCCGACGCCGCCTGTGCCGGCAGCTCATCGGTGCCGGTACTCCCCATGGCCTCGAGAAGATCGATGATCGCGTCGAGCGACAACCCGTGGAAGGTCGCATTGAAGAAGTTGGCCAGCTCCAGCAGATGCGCCTCCGACAGGGGCTCGGAGAGCTCAACCACCCGCTTTTCGACTGTGCCAGCCGCTGTCACCACGACCCCGAGCGCACCTCCTCCCGGCAACGGAAGGAGGGAGACTGCCTCCAGGACGGGCGCCTCGCCCATCGGCCGAACCGCGATACCCGCTTCCTGAGTCGCATCGGCGATCAAGCCGGTCACCCAGTCAAGCCCCTCGGTGAGCTGCCGCCGACGTTCGTTCATTGCCCCTGCTAACCAACGGCGTCTCGACCCGCTCAGGTTGCAGAGCGACGCCGGCGCATCGACGTTGGCACGCAGACCGAGGTCGGTCGGGACTCTCCCTGCCGACGTGTGGGGCTGTCTGAGAAGCCCCTTCTCCTCCAGTTGGGCCATCACCGACCGTACCGTGGCCGATGACAGCGTTACGGAGGAAGAGCGGGCGACTTCGGCCGAAGAGACAGGCGCACCTCGCCGAAGGTGACGGCGGATCACCTCCCGCAGTACCGTCAACTCCCGTTGGCTCAAGGTCATCCCTTATCTCCCGTGGAGGTCGTCACGTGCACGACGCCGGGGGTTATTGTAGCATCCGGGCGTGCGACGATCGGAGTTCGTGCTCATCGGTCCGGGACGCCTCGGCGGCCGCCTCATTGGGCGGATGATCGACGCAGGCTGGACCTGTCGCCTCATCCGTTGCCGAGATGCTCGCGCGGCGAGACCCGTCCGGAGCAGGCTCGCGAGCGTGCCGATCGACGACTGGGAGCATCCGCTGCCTTGGCCCACCGTACCACTCATCATGGTCACGGTCCCCGATCGGGTCATTCCCACGGTGGCCTCATCTCTGGCACGTTCGACATCCCTCGACGGCACGGTGGTCTTGCATACCTCCGGGCTCGATGATGCCGGCGTCCTGGCGCCGTGTCGGGGCTCTGGTGCCAGCGTTGGCTCCTGGCACCCCTTGCAGAGCTTCCCGGCATCGGAATCCGAGGTTCGATGGGACGGTGTTGCCTGCGCGCTCGAAGGTGATCCTACCGCCCTCGCTGCAGGGGAAGCCGTGGCGCGCGCGCTCGGCATGCATCCGTGGCAGATCGAGGCGCAGGACAAACCGCTCTACCACGCCGCCGCTGCCGTTGCGGCCAATCTCCCACACGTTCTGATCGCCATCGCCAGGCGACTGATCGATCGCAGTGGAGCGGCCGGCATGCCTCCTCCAGACGCGCTCGATGTGCTGGTGCGAACAAGCGTGGACGCGGCACTGACATCCCGAGATATGGAGGGGTTGACCGGGGCTCTCGCTCGCGGCGACTCGGACACGGTACGCCGTCATTTGGAGGTCCTGCCACCCGAGGTCGGCGCGGTGTATCGGGCCGTCGCCGCCCTCCTTTCGAGCCATTTTACTGACATCGTTTCCGATTGACCGGTTTCGCAGAGTTGTGTTAGCGTTATCATGCGTTTGAGGCTGGGAGCATGGAATGGTTTTCTTCAACTGGGCCACAATGCAGATGGCAGCCAAGATCGTCTACTACGGTCCTGGTCTGTGTGGCAAGACGACGAATCTCAGCTTCATCTACGCCAAGACCTCCCCGAAATCCCGCGGCGAGATGGTGTCCTTGGAAACCGAGTCAGACAGGACGCTTTTCTTCGACCTCCTGCCGATAGAGGTCGGTACCATCGGTGGATTCAAGACCCGTTTGCAGCTCTACACCGTGCCCGGCCAGGTTTTCTACAACACGACTCGGAAGCTGGTGTTGAAAGGGGTTGACGGAGTCGTCTTCGTTGCCGACTCGCAGCGTCCCATGCGCGAGGCGAACATCGAGAGCTTCGAAAATCTGCGCAACAACCTGGCCGAGCTCGGGCTGACTGTCGATGACATTCCCCTCGTGGTCCAGTACAACAAGCGCGACCTCAAGAACATCCTCACCGTGGAGGAGCTCAACTCCGACCTCAATCAGCAGGGGGACACGCTCTTCTTCGAGGCCACGGCTATCGACGGTGCGGGCGTGTTCGAGACGCTCAAGGAAATCACGAAGCTCACTCTGAAGAAGCTCCGCAAACGCATGGCTGCGCCGCAACCAAGTCTGGCTCCGACTCCGCGGCCCGTCCGGACGGCCTCGCCGCCAGCCAGAAGATCATCGATCTCCGCGGCGGCTCTAGCCCGGGCAGCCGAGGAGGCCGTGGCTGAGACTGCGCCTACCGCTAACGCGGCGCAGGCCCCTGCGGAAGCAGTCTCGTCCAAGCGCCACCTCGAGGTTGTCCCGGCACAAGAAGTCGCTGTCGAGGAACCGGCGGCTCCGCATCCGCCGACGTTCGAATCGGCTGCCGAGTCCGATGAGCCTGTGCCAGCGCACGAGGCCCCCGCAGCCTCGCCCGGTGGACCGTCAGACTCGGATGTGACCGTGGAGGAGGAGATACCAGACGCCGGCGTCGAGACCACCGGTGAACCGCCGAAGGAGGCCGCCGACGCAGCGACGCCCACGGAACGTCCTGAGGGGGTAGAGCAGGAGACCCCTGATCCTGAACCTGCAACCCACGAGGCGGAGGAAGGCGCCGATTCCGAGGAGGTCGCAACGGTTGACCAGGTCACGGAGACGCCGCTGGCCGCCGCCGAGGCAACGACCGACGAAGGGGACGTCGAGGTCGCGTTCGCCCGAACCGCACCCGAGGAGGCCGAGGCCCCCCCGCCGCCGCTCAAGCGTGTGCAGGTGTCCAGTCAGATGGACATCCTGGCCGAGCTCGACAGCCTCCGCAAGCACGCCACCATGGGCTTGTCCGCCGGCGCTCGCGGCGCCGGCGCCGCCGAGGTCGATCTGGATTCCCTCCTTGCCGCAGGAACGGAGAGGGAAAAGGAGTTCCGGCGCAAGGTCGACCGCACGATCAACTCGGATGTCTTTGAGCGAATGCGGGCGGTGCAGGTCGCGATCCGCATCCAAGACTCGTCCGGCGACACGATTCACACCTTGGAGCCGGTCGCGCTGGTCGTGGACGATGTTTCCACGCTCGAGAAACTCAGCCTACTCTTCACGTTCAATCTGGAGAACTCGCAGTGAGCCGCGCCGACCGGGCCTGGCAGCGGCTCCCGGCTCTCCTGACTGCCGCGAGTCTCGTGGGAGCGATTGCCTGCTCCTCAACCGCTCCGCAGCCGGTGACCAGCATCAACCTGTCCACGCCGCTCACTCGGGCTGACTTCTCCGCCTGGGAGGAGGAAACCCGAGATCGCGCCGATGCGCTGATGGACCTGGCGCAAGCGAGCGATGCTCAGGGGGCTCCGGATGACGCGGCCGCGTGCGCCAAACAAGCTCTGGAAACCGCTCTCTCGCCGCCGAACGGTTATCCCGTGACCGCGGTCTACCTGGACTACATCGCCGAACTCCTGGCGGAGTCGACGCTGGTCGGCGTGGCGCCCACCCGCCCGGACGTTGGAGATGCCGCGGACCAGCCCAATGAGGAGGGGCTGCTGGAGATGGCCGCAGCCGACAACGTGGATGTCGAGCCGGCACCGCAGGTGGAGGAGCCGGCCGCCGTTCCGATCAGCGACCTGCCCCTGACCGTCAACCCCCAGGTTCAGCACTTTCTCGACGCGTTCACTCACGAGAGCGAGTACCGGCGCCGGCTGGAGGTCGGCCTCCAGCGCTCCGGACACTACCTCCCGATGATCCTGTCTCACCTGAGCACGGCCGACCTCCCAAGCGACCTCGCCTACTTGCCACTCATCGAGTCCGCATTCTCGGTCAAGGCATACTCACGCGCGCGGGCCATGGGGATGTGGCAGTTCATCGCGTCGACGGCGCGGCTGTACGGCCTCCGTGTCTCTCCCCTGGTGGACGAGCGACGGGACCCGGAACGGGCCACCGAGGCGGCGGTCGCGCATCTTGCCGACCTCTACTCAACGTTCGGTGACTGGAACCTGGCCCTCGCCGCGTACAACTCCGGGGCCGGCAACGTCCGCCGTGCCATCAGACGGGCCCACAGCCATGATTTCTGGGAGATCCGACGGTACCTGCCGCGGGAGACCCGTAACTACGTGCCGGCGTTTCTGGCCTCGGTCATCGTTGCCAAGAACCCCGAGAAGTACGGGTTCGAGCCCCCGCCCGACGGATCCCCATGGGAGTACGACGAGGTCACGGTGCCGGACGCCCTCGACTTGCAGTTTCTGGCCGATAACCTCGGGGTTCCTGCGGACCGTTTACGAGAGCTCAACCCTGCAGTACGTCGTGACCTGACGCCGGCTGGGAGGAAGACCCGGCTTCGCTTGCCGGCAGGTACCGCTGACGAGGCGCAGGAGATTCTCCAGAGCGTACCGCGCGCGAAGTGGGCGCCGCGTCTCGTTCATACCGTCCGCCGAGGCGAGTCCCTGTATCTCCTCGCCCGCCGCTATGGCTCGAGTGTACGAGCCATCAGGCAGGCCAACGGCCTCCACAGGAACCTCATTCACCCGGGGCAGGCATTGATCGTGCCTCGCCTCGGGTACTCCTCGGTTAATACGGCACGGCCCGCCCGCCGCTCGGTCGGCCACTCCGGCACCTACCAGGTGCGCAGCAACGACACACTGTGGGACATCGCGCGCTCCTTCGACGTCACGGTCGATCATCTCTGCGCCGCGAACGGAATCACGCGGCGCGCGACCATTCGGCCCGGTCAGACACTTGCCATCCCGGGATCGCCGCGCGAAACCCGTCGCATCGCCGCAGTCCACCACACCTACCGGGTACGCCGCGGCGACACGCTCTATGACATCGCCCGCCGCTTCGGAACCTCGGTTCCTGCCCTCAAACGGGCAAATGGAATCCGCGGCTCACGGATCCACCCGGGTGATGTCCTGCGCATCCCTCGAAGTCAGCTCCAGGGGTAGCGCATTGTTCGATCTCGGGCGATGGCTCCCCGAGTTTCCCATCCGCGAGGGTTTTCTGTACCTGGACCACGCCGCCATCTGTCCGTTGCCGCGACCCGTCGCAGAGGCCATGCGGAGCCGCATTGGCGACCAGGAGACCAGCGGAGACCTACACTACCAGCAATGGACCCAACACATTCTCACCTGCCGCCACCTTGGTGCACAGCTGGTGGGGTGCTCCCCGAACGACATCACCCTAATCCGCAGCACAAGCGACGGGCTATCGCTGATTGCCGAGGGGCTCGACTGGCGGCCCGGCGACGAGGTGCTGATCGGGGAAGAGGAGTTCGCAGCTAACGTCGCACCATGGCTGAACCTCCAGAGCAGGGGGGTGGTAGCGCGACGGTACCCGCAGGCGGGCGGCCGCGTCGATCCGGAAGAGGTGGCCCGGCAGCTGACGCCGGCGACACGGGTTGTCGCCGTCTCCTGGGTCGCGTTCCATACCGGCTGGATTGCCCCCCTCGCTCAGCTCGCCCGAATTTGCCATGACAACGGAACCCTGCTCGTTGTTGACGCGATCCAGGGCCTCGGCGTACTGCCAATGGATATGGTGACTCTGGGGCCGGATGCGGTGGTCGCCGATGGTCACAAGTGGCTGCTCGGCCCTGAGGGTGCAGGCCTGATGGCAACCACTACGGAGCTTCGCAACCGCTTGCGACCGACATCCATGGGATGGCGCAACGTTGCCCTCGCCCACGGCGACTTCATGCTGCAGCGGCTCGAGCACCTCGCCGACGGCCGCAAGTTCGAGCCCGGGGCCAGTAACAGCGTCGGCATAGCCGGGCTCGCCGCCGCCCTCGACCTGATCTTCGAGGTAGGGCCAGAGGTCATCCGGGATCGAATCGAGACTCTAGCGCGGCTGCTCACCCGCATCCTGATCAGCCACGGCTGGACCGTGGTCTCACCCGGCTCAGGTCATCCGGTGGCCGGCATTGTTGCAGCTCGCCATTCGTCGGCGCCGGCGCATGCCGTCGTCAAGCAGCTGGCGGAGCGCCGCGTGGTGTGCTCCGCACGTCAGGGCCTGGTCCGGCTGTCACCTCACTTCTACATCACCAAGGGCGAGCTCGAGGCGTTCGACCGCATCCTCGAGAAGACGGGTCTGTGAAGACCCGGCCGGACGTCGAGAAACGCGTGCTCGACAGGTCCACGACAACGTCTCAGGAAGTGGGGTGACAGGTAGGACATCTGCCCTTCCAGCCGCTGCTCAACGGGCGTCGGCTGCGCAGCGGAAACCGGTGGACCTGGACCAGTCCGTCGAACCGGCATGATCCCGCTGCGAAACTCTCAGCTTGGGAGGGAAGTCGCGGAATGATCCGCCCCGCAGCACCCGTTGACGGTTCTGCGGACCGCCGGTGAGCTGTGTCCAAGCCCGGCCGTCGCTCGGCGCATCGCCGTAGTCGGGGTGGTACACGTCCTCCACCCACTCCCAGACGTTGCCGCTCATGTCGACGAGGCCCCAACCGTTGGCCACGAAGCTCCCGACCGGGGCCGTTCCCATCCAGGTGTCCCCTCCATGCTCACCGAAGGCATTGGCCAAACCTGCTTGCCACTCCCCTCCCCACGGGAATCTGCTGCTTCTGCCGGCCCGCGCCGCATACTCCCACTCCGCCTCTGTTGGAAGGCGTTTCCCGGCCCACCGTGCGTACTCCCGTGCCTGCAACCAGTCCACGGCCACCACCGGGTGGCTTGCGAGGCCAGGGTCGTCAAATGCTCCCAGCCAATGGGGGGGTGTGCAGGCCCCGGCATCGACGCACCGCTTGTAAGTCGCGTTGGTGACTTCCGTGCGATCCATCCAGAAGGGACGCACGTGAACCGTGTGCGCCGGCTGCTCATCCGTGTCGGCCTCGTCGTCGCCGCGCCCTCGGCCCATCAGGAAGGGCCCTCCCGGCACCCACACCATTTCGCTCCCGTCGCCCGGCCACTCGCGCAGCGCTCCAGGAGTCGGAACGACCTGTTGCAAGAGCTTCTGCAGATCCGAGTCCTCCGGGTAAAGGCGCACGGCGAGGCTGATCCGAAGGTTGGCGCTGCCGCGATCACCTCGCCGCTGGAAGGCCTCGCCCGCCGCCTGCAGCGCCCGTGCGACCCGCCGGTCGAGCTCCTCCATCCTCGCCTCGAGGACAGTCCTGTTCCCCAGCACCGCCCGGTATCGTGAAACGGCAGCCTCAAGGCTGGCGGCGTCGGTCCGTTCCGCTCCATCTACCAGCCGACTCTCGACCCGTTCGAGAAGGTCCCGCGCCGCGGGATCTCGGGGATCCTTCGCAAACAGCACGGCGGCACGGGGGAGCGCCTCCCACGGCCGCCCTTCGACAACCAGCCACGTGACGGCACGCCGCTCCAGGTAGCGGCGGTCGGCAGCATCGAGGTCTGCCGCATCCAGCTCTCGCCCCAACTCGAAGCGGAGCGGGAAAGCGGCATCCGCAAGCTCGATCACCGCCGCGTCCGACAGGGCCTCGCCGGAGTCGGTGACGGTCCGAAAGCCGACATCGTCGGCGTGATAGCTTTCCTCCTGCCAGGTTCGCGCCGACACCCTGGCCAGGTCGAGCGTCCTCCTCCAAGAGCCACCCCGAAGGACCCGTCCACGTCCACCAGTCACCCAGGCACTACCGTCCTTCGGTCCCCTGGTCATGTTCCCGTGGTAGGTGTCCTCACACCATTCCCAGACATTTCCGGCGAGATCGAACAGCCCCGCCCCTGTTTTGGGAAATGATGCGACCGGAGCCGGTCCGCGGAAGACATCTGCCCCATCCGTGCCGTAGAGATTGGCCCGCCCCCGCAGGCGCGGGGAGCCCCAGGGAAACCGTGATTGGGGGTGCTGCGCGCGGGCCGCCCTCTCCCACTCGGCCTCGCTCGGGAGCCGGCGGGCCGCCCATCGCACGAAGTCCGTCGCCTGTTCGAAGCTGATGCCGACAACCGGCAGATCCTTCTTCTTCGGATCGGAGTATCCGACATCGTCGACAGGGACGGCACACGCCCCGGCCCGGACGCAGAGACCATAGCGCTCGTTCGTGACCTCGGTCCGTTCCATCCAAAACCCGGGCATCTCTACCCACCGCAGGTACTTCTCGTCATCGGAGCAGGCACGGTCGCCTCTCGTGCAGCCCATAAGAAACCGCGTCGGGGGCTGCCAAACCAGCTCAGCGCCGTCAATCGGCGACGACCACACCTCCCCACCGCTCTTCCCTGGCGGAGGGAGTAGTAGGGATCTGAGGCGTCCCACGGCATCGCTGTCCCGATCGACCTCCGCTGCAACCCTCCAGGACGTGGCGGCGGCACGCTGGTCGAGCGGCATCACGCGCGTCCCGAACTCCACAAGCGCGCTCGCCACCGAACGGTGCAGACCTCGAACACGTTCTTCCGATCCTTCCAAAGGCGAAACCAGGTCGTCATAGGCCTCGAGTAAGGCCCGCACCGAGGAGAGATGACCTGCCCTGGCCTCCGCCTCTATCGACTGCTCCGCCTGTGCCAGGACTCTCCTCGCCTCCGCGTCGCGCGGCTGTGTCTGGAGGCGGGAGACCGCCCGGGGGACGCGGCTCCACGGCCCCGCTCCGGCAGCCGCGCAAACGGCCACGATCAGGGTCGCGACCATGGCGGTGCGGCTGGTTCGACGTTCGGCACATCCCATAGCAGCCTGAGAATTGTACCCTCTCTGGGAGACCCGGGGTCGCACCCGAACCACTCGCGGCTGCATCGTGAGTCGACCTGCTTCGCTAGCCAAGCAAACCCGGGGAGATGCCGAGAGCCGTGAGGAGGTTTACTGTCCGGCCCAGGCGCTCGCGCACGACCTCGGGAGATTCATCGAGTGAGGCGTCGCGCGGCGCCCACTGAATCCGGCAGTGGCCCTTGTGGATCGTGATGCCTCGGAAGTTCGCGGTGTCGACAAGCCGCTGTAGGGCGATCCGCGGCGGCTGTCCTCCGAACGCCACCACGAGGTCCATCTCGTTGACGGCCGCAAACCTCAGCCGGCGGTCGAGCTCGGGATCCCCGATGTCTACATCGCGCAGAATCCCGAGCTGGACCAGCGCCAGGGTTCCAAGATTGACCACCTGAGGACCGTGACCGACCTCGGTGGCCTTCCAGTCGAAGGGCGCTACAACCCGCGCTGTTAGCAATGCTGCGCCTGGGGAGTTGCTCGTCGCCGGCTGGAGGCGGTAGCGGAACTGGAAGCCGAGCGACCGCCCCTCCAACCAGCGGGCGAGCACACCACACAACCGTGCCGAGCCCGGCTCGAACGCCGGCTCCACCTTGCGCAGGCGACGCGCTGATCCGCGAAGGCCCAAGATCAGGAACACCGCCGTGGCGGCAAGTGCGGCGACGAGGCCCAGAAAGGGCAGTGCTTCCGGCGGCAGATCGACGCCCATGGCCTCAGTGTACTGCGACGTCGCTCGAGTTGGCCCGAGCCGCTCCTGCAACCGGCCGGCGACACCGGCTGCTCACGCCCTGCCGTTCATCTTCGCCATCTTGTGGGCGATGAGCATCGCCGTTTCGAGGGCCTGCTCATAGTTCAGGCGTGGATCCACCCGCGACCGGTAGGCACGAGTTAGATCGACCTCGGACAGCCCGCGCGCACCGCCGACACATTCGGTGACGTTCTCGCCTGTCAGCTCGAGGTGCACTCCGCCGAGGTAGCTGCCCATTTCGGTGTGGATGTCGAAGGCCTGCTCGAGCTCGGACAAGATGGTATCGAAGCGTCGTGTCTTGAGGCCGTTGTCAACGGCCTCGGTGTTGCCATGCATCGGATCGCACGACCACAGCACCTTGCGTGACGCCTTCCGCACCGCGTCGATGAGCGGCGGCAGGCGATCGGCGATGGTCTGGTGGCCAAAGCGGTGAGTCAGGGTAATCCGCCCCGGTTCGCGGTCGGGGTCGAGGATCTCCAGCAGCTCCAGCAGCGACTCCCTGGTCATCGACGGCCCAACCTTGATGCCGATCGGGTTGCGAATGCCGCGGAAGAACTCCGCATGGGCGCCGCCCGGCTCCGCAGTTCGCATACCGATCCACGGGAAGTGGGTGCCCAGGTTGTACCAGCCCTCACGATGTGGCACCCGCCGCGTCTGAGCCTGCTCGTACAGCAGGTGTAATCCCTCGTGGCTCGTAAAGAAGTCCACGCGGCTGATCTCGCCAACCTGCGTCCCGGCCAGAGTCTCCATGAAGCGCAGCGAGTCCCCTATCGACTCGACGATACGTTGGTACTCCTTGGCCCGGGGAGAATGATCGACGAAGTCGAGGTCCCAGTACTCGGGATGATGGAGGTCGGCAAAGCCGCCGGCGACCAGGGCTCTGATGAAGTTGAGGGTCAGCGCCGCACGCTCGTACGCCCGCAGCAGACGCCGTGGATCGGAGATTCGGGCCTCGGCTGTGAACTCGGCGCCGTTGACCAGATCGCCCCGGTAACTGGGGTGAGAGACTCCACCCTGTGTTTCGAGGTCCGCGGACCGCGGCTTGGCATACTGACCGGCGAAACGGCCCACCCGAATCACCCTGCGCTTGAGGCCGAACGTCAGCACCAGGCTCATCTGGAGGAGGATCTTCAGCTTGTTCGTGATCGTCGTCGACTCGCAGTCGCTGAAGCCCTCTGCACACTCACCACCCTGCAACAGGAACCGCTTGCCGGCTGCAGCCTCGCTGAGCTGCTCCCTCAGGCTCTCGATCTCCCACGACGTCACCAGAGGTGGCAAGGCCGCGAGCTGGCGCACCCGGTGTTCAAGGTCGCCCGCGTCCGGGTAGAGCGGCTGCTGTTTCGCTGGCTTGTGTCGCCATGATGTCGGTGTCCAGTCGGTCATTCCCCCCGTCCATCCCGTAGCGACGGATGATACCGCAATCCCCAGCGCACGTCTCTGCCGGGCGTCGATAAGACGCCCCGCCTGCGGTCTGGTAAAGTCAGCGCGCGCCGGGAGACTCATGAACACGCCTGCCCTGACCCCCATCACCATCTACACCGACGGCGGCTGCCGTCCCAACCCGGGCCCGGGTGGCTGGGCGGCAATCCTCCTGCGCCCCGGTCACGAACCACAGGAGCTCTCGGGACGTCAGGAGCAGGCCACGAACAACCGCATGGAGCTGACCGCGGCCCTCGAAGCCCTGAAGGCTCTGGACAAGCCGCACAGGGTCGAGCTTGTCACCGACTCGGAGTATCTGCGACGTGGGGTCACGGAGTGGATCGAACGCTGGACAGCGAACGGCTGGAGGACGACCTCTGGAACCGAGGTCTTGAACCGTGACCTCTGGCAGGAGCTGTTGGCAGAGCTCGAACGCCACTCCGTGTCCTGGCGATGGGTCAAGGGTCATGCCGGCGATCGATTCAACGAGCGCGCCGATACCCTTGCTTCGGCAGCCATCGGCCGTCCCGAGCTGCCTCTGGCTGATGGCAGCGCCGTCCACCTCTTCACGGCCGTTGCCTATTCAGGCAAGCTCAATGCGGGCGCCTGGGCGGCCCTGCTACGCTGGCACGGCACCGAGCGCGAGGCCGCTCGCCGGGTCGAAGACAGCTCGGCCAACCAGCTGCACATTCTCTCCGCCATTGAGGGTCTGCGCCTTCTGAAGCGGCCTGCGACGGTGCACCTCTACACCACCTCGAGCTACCTCAGGGACGGCGCCAGCACATGGACAGCCGCCTGGCGTCGCCGCGGCTGGCGAACACAGGGAGGCACACTGGTCAAGCACCGGCAGCTCTGGGAGAAGCTCGAACGCCTCGCGGCCCGGCATACGATCACCTGGCACGTTGTTCCCGAGAAGGCCGCACCCGAGGAGCTACAGCGGTCGAAGGCACGGGCACAGGAGGTGCTGCGCCGGGGGTGACTCCGGCCCTGGATCTGCGGCGATGCGAGCCGGCGGGAATGTGTCGCCAGCAAGGAGTATTCAACTCTAGGTGAGAACAAGGAGGTGAGCCGTGCCCGATCTCGACACCCGCTATGCCATTGTCAGGGAGCTTCCCCACCTCGGATACGACGCCGCGGTCGCGCGCACCAGAGAGCTCCTCGCCGGCGAAGGGTTCGGTGTTCTGACCGAGATCGATGTCGCGGCTACCATCAAGAAGAAGCTCGGCGAGGACTTCCGCCGCTACGTGATCCTCGGCGCTTGTAACCCTCCCCTCGCCCACCAGGCGGTGACCGCAGAGCCGTTCATCGGCGTGCTGCTACCGTGTAACGTCGTGGTCATGGAGCGCGACGGCGGTGGCTCCCTGATCGCGGCCATGAAGCCGACCGCTGCCTTCGACCTTGTTGACAATCCGGCCGTCGCTCCTCTGGCCGACGAGGTCGAGTCACGACTGATCCGCGTCCTCGACCGCCTCGCCGGATGACATCAGGTTTGGTCAGGTTCCTTCGCGGGCGATTGTGCCCGAGCTGTCGAGGAGAATAGCGAGCCAACGAAGGTCGTCGCTGTACTCCAGCGAGATCTTGAGCACCATCGTCAACGGCACCGACAGCAGCATTCCGACCGGTCCCCAAACCCAGCCCCAGAACACGAGAGACAGGAACACGACCAGCGTGGAAAGACCGAGACGCCGGCCCATCGTCGCCGGCTCAACGACGTTCCCCAAGACGGTATTCACGACCAGGTAGGCGATCGTGGCTAGAACGGCCTTCCCCACCCCGAACTGGATGAACGCCAGCAGCACCGCCGGTACAGCAGCAACAATCGACCCGATGTTCGGTATGTAGTTGAGAATGAATGCGAGAAAGCCCCACAGGACAGCAAAGTCGACGCCGAGAATCGCGAGCCAGACCCCGATGATGAGCCCGGTGGCGAGGCTCAAGGCCGTCTTGATGACCAGGTACTGCTGCACCCGCCGCGTCATCGCGTTGAAGCGACCGAGATCTGCGTTGGCATCACCCAGCGCCGCGCGGAGCTTACCGGGGAGGCCGGCGGCCTCGAACAGGATGAACACCAGAGTCAGGAGCACCAGGACCGTGTTCGACAACGCGGAGACCAGACCTTTCAAGGCGCCTCCCAGCATGCCGAGGATCGACGAGGGACTGAACGTCCTGAAGACATCCACCCCTTTCAGTTGCACGTTGTGCTTGCCCAGCCATCCGGCGACCGAGGTGGCCAACACGTTGAATCGCTCCTGGTACCTTGGCACCGCATCAGTGAACTGGTTGATCGAGCCGCCGACAATGGCAGCAAAGCCGGCCATCACGCCCATCATGACGAGCACCACGAGCAGCACGGCGAGCACCGTCGGCACCCGGCGGCGACGCAGCCACGAGACGGCCGGTACGCAGAGAATGGCCAGGAAGACCGATATCAGGACCGGGATGATGATGGACTCGGCCGCCCGCAAACCCGCAACCACCACCACGAAGGCAGCTGCGGTCAAAAGGAACCGTGCTCCGACCCCGACTCGGCTCATCTCCTTCATGGCATCAGGATACCCGATCGCTGATGGCGTGTGACGCCGGCCAGCCTCCTCCGCCGCCTCCGGGTGCTCGGCGCCTCCCGGAAACAGCAGGTACGGGAATCCCCGTCAGGAAGCCACCGGCAGATGCGGCACCGGACGCTTCCCGGGGAAGTAGCCGAGAAACTGCTGGCGGATCTCCTGAACACTGACGATGGCGCCGCCGTCGACCTGGCGAATGATGTCCATCACGCCCGGTATCGCACGCCGCAAGACCAGCGTGAACACGATACCGACGGGCGTACCCCGGCCCCCACGTCCTTCCACCACAGTGACTCCGAAGCCGCTTGACGTGAGTTGGTTCGCTAGATCGCCGAACTCCTGTGTGATCACCCGAACCATCGCGTTTCCCAGCGCCAGCCGCCGATCCAACGTCACGCCGACGTACGTGCCAGCCGCAAAGCCTGCCCCATAGCCGAGCACCTTGAAGAGATCAAGGGGACCATTGACGACCGTTGCCACGGCGGTGATGAAGATCGAGACTTCGAAGAACCCGATCACGGAAGCCAGCGTACGCCGACTCTGCACCGTAACGATCAGCCGCAGGGTCCCCAGCGACACGTCGATACAGCGGAGAAAGAAGATGAGAAACGCTACGGCGAGGGGGCTCATCGGGAGTACCTCCGGTGGCTATTCTAGCCCGCACCTCTCACCACCAGGTGGCGGTGAAAGACGCCGACTCGCCGTACGACTCCCGGTGTCGGTCAGAGAGTCTTGACGTAGATGACCTTGGCGTCTCCCGGTCCGTAGAAGTCCTCGAGCAGAGCCGCCTTACGGTAGCCGGCACGCCGGTAGAAGGCACGCGTCCCGCGGTACAAGTCCTTCTCCGAGGTTTCGATGTAGACCCGCCCTCCACCCTCCGCGCGGATGCGAGCTTCGGTCTCGGCCAGCAGCCGCCTGCCGAGCCCTGAGCCCTGGTCGAGCCGGTGTACGGCAATCCAGTACAGATCGTAGCTCGCGCGCGTTCCCGCTATCCGCCCGTAGCAGGTGTAGCCGAGGCTCTTCCCGTTGACATCGGCGAACAAGAAGCTGTACCCGCTGGCGGCGCCGAGACGGAGACGTTCGGCTACCAGGCTGCACGCGACCTCCACCTCCTCGGAGTTGAAGAACATCGTGGATTCCAGGATCTCCCGAACCATCTTGAGGTCCGGCTTCCCGACACGTTCGCGGAAGACGACTCGAGGTTCGGTGTTTTGATCAGCTGGCATACTGGCCTCGGTTGCCGACCCTACCGTCTTCCGAGCGGACACCCGGATCTGGCTTCGGGTCAACGACGGGCCTCAGTATCTCCGCAACAACCTCATCGCCGCCGAGCCCGCACCGGGCCGCCGCCGCCATGAAGCCGGCATCGGGTGAGAGGCACGGGTTGGCGTTGACCTCGAGTACCCACGGCATTCCCATGCCATCGATGCGGAAGTCGACCCGCGCGTAGCCGCGCAGACCAAACGTCGTCCAGCACCGCTGGGCGATCGCCATGACTCGATCGAGCAGCGCGCGATCCCGCAGCGCGAACTCGAAGCTCCGGACTGTGGCCCGGTACTCGGGCGAAGACTCGTCCCACTTGGCTCGGTAGCCGACGATCCTGGGGTGTTCCTGCGGCCAATCCTCAAAGACGATTTCGGCCGGGGGCAGGCACCACGGACTGTTGTCCCTCTCCAGCATCGAGATGTTCAGCTCCCGCCCGTCGACGAAGCGCTCGCAGAAGACGGGACCGCGGACCTCGTCATGGAGGGATCGGAGCGCCCCGGCCAGAGCCGCCGCAGAGGTCACCACCGAGGCGCCATTCAGGCCGATCGAGGCGTGCTCCCACACCGACTTGACGATGTGTGGCCCATCGAGGCAGCCGGCCGCCAATGCCACTTCTTCCGGCAGCCACGGGGGGGTCGGCACTCCCGCGGCCCGCATCAGGGCCTTCGCGGAAAGCTTGTTCGACGTCAGGAGGATGGCATGGGCGGGGCAACCGCTGTACGGCAGTCCCAGGTACTCGAGCAGCGACGGAACCAGCCCGATCTTGTCTCCCCTCCCGTCAAGTGACTCGACGAGGTTGAACACGACGTCAGGTCCGACCCGTTGCAGCTGCCGCGCAGCACTTTCGAGATCCCGCCCCACCTCCAGCGCGTCGGCATCATGGCCGAGGCGACCCAGCGCGCCGATAACCGCCTCAACCTCGACCAGTACATCCCGTTCATCCGGTGGCGCATCTTCGGGCACAGCACCGTGGACGACGACGACGCGCACCGGCCGCATCCTCACACCGCCAATGCGTTGGACCGCCGCTCTCGAATCGGCTGCGGACGCCTGACTGCCGCACCGCCGAAGGCCCGGATGCTTGCCCTGTCGACGATCTCCTTGATCAGCTCGAGGTACGAGATCCCGTGCAGGCGGCAGAGAATCGGGAGGTCCGAGTGCACCGGGTTGAGCCCGGCGAGGGGATTGACCTCGATGAAGCTCGGCCCCCCGAGGGCGTCGGCGCGAACATCGACGCGGCCCGCGTCACGGCAGCCCAGGCACCTCCAAGCCGCCAAGGCGATGTCAGCGGCCGCGTCGGCGGTGGCACCACGGGCAGGCTGGTAGGACACACACTCCTCGTAGTTCTCCTTGTTGAGGTACGAGTAGGCACCCACCTCCGCAGTCGTGTCCAGCTGCACCTCCATCACACCCAGGACACGGGCTTCCCGGCCTGTTCCCATAACGCCAACAGTGTGCTCAACGCCGGGCAGATATGTTTCCACGAGGACCGGCTGCCGGTGCGACTCGAGAAGGCGACGGCACGAACGCAGGAGCTGGCGCCGAGTCGTGACCCGTGACGCCGCCGAGATGCCCTTTCCGGTCCCCTCGGCCACCGGCTTGACGAACAGCGGGAATGGCAGGTCGACGGCCGGCACATCGAACACGTGCTCGACGACGGCGAAGTCGGGCGTCGGGATCCCGTTGGCGCGAACGATCTGCTTGGCCAAACCTTTGTGTAGGGCAACCGCGAGAACCAGCGGATCGGAGAAGGTGTACGGGATCTCGTAGGCCTCGAGCAGCGCCGGAACCTGAGACTCGCGGCCGAAACCGGCGACCCCCTCGGCAATGTTGAAGACCAGGTCCCAGCTGGCTCCGGCACACAGCTGTTTCACCAGGGCCCTCACATTGCCGATCCGTTCTGTCTGATGACCCAGATCGGTCAGAGCTCGTTCGATTCCCTCGATCGTGTCAGCCTTGTCGAACTCGGCGGTCTCCTCCGCGCTGAGCCCGGCAGCCAGATAGTCATCCCTGAGGTCATAGGTGAGCCCGATCTTCATGTCTCCAACCCTTCGGTCGTGTCGGGGTACCGGAACACCTTCCCCTGGTAGTTTCGGAGCAGAACGTCATCGCCTTCGCATCCGACGATGGAGGCCGGCACAAGCGGGATCTTGCCGCCCCCACCCGGGGCGTCGATCACGTAGGTCGGAACTGCGTACCCGGATGTGTGCCCCCGAAGCCCGGCGATGATCTCCATCCCGGAGCTCACCTGTGTCCGAAAGTGGGATGTGCCGAGAACGGGGTCGCACTGGTAGAGATAGTACGGGCGTACGCGCAGCTGTAGAAGACCGTGCATGAGACGGCGCATGGTCTCCACCGAGTCATTGACCCCCTTGAGCAGGACCGTCTGGCTGCCGAGCGGTATACCCGCATCGGCGAGACGGGCGCACGCTTTAGCCGTTTCCGGCGTGAGCTCATCCGGATGGATGAAGTGCAAGCTCATCATCAGAGGATGGAAGCGGCGGAGCATCCACACGAGTTGCGGCGTGACTCTCTGTGGCAGTACCGCGGGCACCTTGGTGCCCAGCCGGATGACTTCGAGGTGTGGGATCGCGCGCAGGCGCGTCAGAAGCCACTCCAGCTTGTCATCAGCGAGGGTGAGCGGGTCTCCCCCGGAGAGGAGCACGTCCCGAATCGCGGGATGCCTCGCGATGTACTCGAGCGCCGCCTCCCACTGCCGGCGATCCGGCTGCAGCTCCCCAACATCGCCGACGGCTCGCGAGCGCGTGCAGTAGCGGCAGTAGGTGGAGCAGAAGGCAGTGACCAGAAACAGCACTCTATCCGGGTACCGGTGCACGAGCCCGGGCACCGGTGACTGGGCGTCCTCCGCGAGAGGGTCCGCTGACTCGCCGCGTCCGACGATGGACTCCATTGTGCTGGGAACCACCGTTCGCCGAAGGGGTTGTTCGGCGTCTCGGGGATCGAGCAGGCTGGCATAGTACGGCGTGACAGCGAACGGTAGCTGGCCGCGATGTGCCTCAATTGCGCTACGCTCGCTCGGAGTCAGCACGAGCACGCGCTCGAGCTCTTCGAGCCGCGTCATCCTGTGGCGCATCTGCCAGTGCCAGTCCCGCCAGTCGGCAGCTGTGGCGTTCGGGAAATGACGGCGGCGGAACAACGCAGCCCTGCGTTGTGCCGAGTCTCGGCTCGGTTCCGAACCGGAAGCCCGAGCTCCGGTCTCTGAGTCAGAGATTGTGCTCCCTCGCACAAGGGAAGGGACGCTGCCGCCGAACCGTGCTTGGGCGACACCAGTACTGGGAGGTTCAAGCTCCTCGGCCGGAAGAGGCGAACGGTCTGTCATCATCCCCTCCTAAAGAACGGCCCGGCCGGAGCTCCCGACAGGTCTCTGGAGGCTCCCGCGTGCCACAGTTCGGAATGACCCTCCAGCCATGATCATGAGCTCTCTTCGACGACCGAGAAGCCCGTCACCGTCAGGACCAGCGTCCCCTCGCCACTCTCGGTCACTGTCCCGTTGGCGCGAACCCGCTGACCTACCAGAGGCAGCAGGCCCTTGGCCGCATCGGTGTCCCCGACGACATACTCGTCCTCGTCGGTCTGGATGTTGACGGCAACGACGTTGCCGTTATCGTCCCAGTCGGCCGCAACCACGGTACCGACGACGCTCACTGACTTGGCATCGCTCCCGGCCTCCTGCGCGCCGGCCAGCGCGGCGAAGGCCCCAATCACCAGCAACGCTACCAAGACCACAACTGTCGACGGCCGGAAACACTCTCTCATCGCTTCCTTCCTTGCCCTGTCAGTAGACCCTTGTCAATCATCCTTGCCCCAAAGACTCACACCCCAGCACTCGACACAGGAACAAAAGCTCGTCTCAACCGGGCCGCTCGTCCTGGACTGTCTCCTCCTCCCACTCACGCACCTCGAAGTCTTTCACCCGAAGAACCATCCTGCCGGCCTTGTCTTGCCGCAAGACTCCTCGGGCCTCGACCTCCTCGTGCAGGTGCTTGTGGAGGTTGCCCCCTTCGCCATCGGAGTCGATGAAGATCTCGGTCTCCTCCGACGTTTCGAGAAGGACGCTGTCGTCCTCAGCGGTCGCGCCCGCGGCGACCACGATTCCGCGCACCGTGACCTGCTGCCGTCCGCCGTTCTCGAGCATCTCGCCGTTCTCCTCTTTCCGACCGTTCGGACCGCAGTCGTGGAGCACAAGGAACAGGTGGCCGCGGAGCTCCATCCGTTGAGGTAGAAAGCAACTCTGATGCCAGCTTCGTCGCCGACCGGGAAGTGTGCGCGTTCGAGGCCCGGGCGGAGACCCCCGTGCCGTCCGTTGCGCGCCACGGGCCCGGACTCGGGCACCGGGCCGTGAGCGATGCCGTCTTACCTTCCAGGCGTAACCGCCAAGCAGCTAGGTTCATGCCGCAGCAACCCTTTTGGAGAGCTTGGTTAGCGGCGGCTCTCTGCGTCACTCATCGTGGCAGTAGGGCAAAACCACAGCTTCCTCCTCCCGCCTCGCTCCCGACCGCAAGACAAGCCCGCGGACGGTATCGGGTATTGAGCCCGGTCTCCAAGGGGCTCTGCATCACCAGGCGCAGGATGCTCGGCTGAAAGACCCGGAAGTCACGCTTCCGGTCCGCCGACAGAACCGGCGGAACCAGTTCTCGTGGCGGCGGTCACGATGAGTGCTGTTTGAAGTCCTTCTTGTGCAGGTTGTGGCGGCGCATCAGCGTGTTGAGCTGGCGGCTGGACACGCCCGCCGCCGCCGCGGCCTCGCCGATACGGCCGCAACATTGCCGCAGCAGCTGATCGAGGTATGCCATCTCGGCTCGCTCGACCGCTTGCTTGCGCACTGAGGCAAGGGACTGCGGTGCTCCACCCGAGCTGGAGGCATCGATACGGCCAGGCGACGAGAACAGCTCCGCCGGGAACGAACCCTGCGTAAGAGTGCTCGAGTCTTCGAGGATGTAGGCTCGCTCGAGCACGCTTTCGAGCTCGCGGAGGTTGCCGGGCCAGGGGTAGCGACGCGCCGCCTCCAGAACCTCCGGGCTGAGCCGGAAGATGTGTTTCCTGTACTCCTGCTCCAGCCTGACGAGGATGTTCTCGACAATCAGCTCCAGATCCTCGAGCCGTTCGCGCAACGGCAAGAGATGGATCGGGAACACATTGAGCCGGTAGTAGAGGTCCTCGCGGAAACGCTCCTCCTCGCTTGCGCGGCGCAGGTCGAGGTTGGTGGCAGCGATGACTCGGACGTCAACCGTGATCGGCTGCTCATTGCCTACCCTCTGGATGACCCCGTCCTGGAGGACTTGCAGCAACTTGGTCTGCATCGCTGGGGTCATCGTTCCGATCTCGTCGAGCAGTATCGTCCCGCCGTGGGCGATCTCGAACTTGCCCAGCTTGCGGCGCACGGCTCCGGTAAACGAGCCGCGCTCGTGGCCGAAAAGCTCGCTCTCCAAGAGCCCCTCGGGAATCGCGCCACAGTGAACGCTGATAAACGGCCCTCTGGCGCGCCGGCTGTGCAGGTGAATGAGCTGAGCGAGCACGGTCTTCCCGGTCCCGGTCTCCCCGGTGAGGAGGACGGTTGTTCTCGTCGGCGCAACCTGCCTCACCTTGATGAACACTGCGCGCATTGCCGAGCAGCTCGTTCGCACGAGGTCGAGCGCCTCGGCCTTCCAGAACTGACCACGAAGGTGATCGAGCTCGCCACGAAAACGGGCTTCGTCGCGCAAGCTCTCACGCAGGAAGCGAACCTCGTCAAGAGCGAAGGGAAGGGTCAGGTAATTGCTGGCGCCGGCGCGGACCGCCGCGATCGCCGAGCGGATCGCCTCCGGCCTTGCCATCACGATGATCTGGGCAGTCGGAAACATCTCCCGCAGGTGCTCCACTGTCTCTTCGCAGCCATTGGAACCGGACGCTGCCTGCGGGCCCGCAAGCTCTATGAAGACGAACTCCGCCGGCGGCGGTGGAGCCAGTGCCTCGGCACTCTCCAGCGAGTCGGTTTCCTGCACCTCGTGGTCGGGGAAGGACTCACGTACGACGGTGCGCTCGGCGGCCCCGCCACCGATGATCACCACACGCGGTGCAGCCGGCCGGGAGCGTCGAGTCATCATACGAGAAGTGTACCCACACTCGTCGCCGCAGCACACCCCTGCCGCACTCCGCATCAGACCCGTTCGCGACCCGACTGTCGTCTCGGTGGCACATCGTGCACACGGAGACGAGAAAACGTCGCCGTCGACGGTGTATCGCACGCTGCAGACGCGCGCTGGTGAGAGACGCGGACTAGCGATCCTCCCGGAGGGCTCGCTCGAGGCCGGAACCGGGTTGATGGTTCTGCCAGAGGTCATTGAGGTAGGGCTTGAGGTCTTCGAATGCCTGCGCCTGTTCCTCAACCACCTGCTCTGCCTCCTGTGAGCTCATCTCACGAGTGCGGTTGATGAACGAGGCGACCCTGGCCAGATACAGGGGCGTCATGACCGACACCAGCTTGCTCCGGTGCTCCCGCAGGTGATGGTGGCGGGCCGCGAGCTCGTACAGCAGCTTGACCCAGGTTTCGATCGGAATCGTGAACTTCTCCGCGGCGAGCGAATCCGCAGCGCGCAGGGCGTCCCACACCTCAACCGAGAAGATCTCCCTCCACAGGGACCCGAACAGGCGCATACCCTCCTTGAACTCACGGATCATCCGATCCTGGTTGACACCGATCGGCTCGGGCTCCTGTGAAACCTCGCAGCCGAACGTCGGCACCGGTTCGCTGCCCGTTCTCCCCAGCCAGAACGCCTCGTGCTGGTCCATGAGGTCGAAAAGGGTGCCGCAGACTTGACGGAACATCGGACCGAGCGCGTCGGCCGGATCCTTTGCGTCGTGAATCTTGACGCCGAGGTTCGACTGACAGACCTTGTCGGAGCACACCAGCGCCGTTGTCGTCATCCAGATGTCGATGCCGAAGCGTGCGATGTCCGTCGCCCAAACCGGCTGCTCGAGGTAGTGGGCAGCGAGCCGGCGGCCGAAAGCGAAGTCGCCGCCGATCGGCTGCCGGATTCTCTTGCCGTACAGTGCCCGCACCATGTTGTAGACGATGTTGTTAGTGATCGTGCCGTCGTACTTGTAGCGGTTGTAGATCGGCGCCACGAACTCCTGGCCACCCTCGAGTACCGGCTCGACGAGGTACCGTACCCAGTCCGGGTTGATGCTCCGGAGATCGGCGTCGACACACACGCACGCGCTGACCTCGAGCTCGGCCGCACACTCGAAGATCGCCCGCAGCGCCGTCCCCTTGCCGCCAATCCCGCGGTAGATGGTGATGATCTTCTCCTGCCAGGGTTTGAGCTGGAATTCGGCGCAGCGATCGCGGGTGTCGTCTGTGGAGCCTCCATCGGCAACTATGATCACGGCCTTGGAGTCCCTGAAGTACTGCTGGATACCCCGCGACACCATCTGTAGCACGTGCTCAATGGTCTGGTCGTTGTTGAAGCACGGAACGCCGACGACGATGTCAGCCTTCCCGATCTCCTCGAGGCGTTTGCGCACGAAGGGGCGCAGTGCGCTGTGAAACTCGTGAGTCATGAACACCTCCCCTAGCCGGCGCCCATAGGTCAGACCGGCATGCCGATGTGATCGAGGAGGACGGCCCGCTTCTCCTCCATCAGCTTGCGGGTTCTTGCCTCCAGTACCAGCCGCAGCAGCGGCTCGGTGTTAGACGGACGAACGTTGAACCACCAGTCGGCATATTGGACCGTGATCCCATCCAGGTAGTCTATCTCACCATCCGCAAAGACCTCGGCCAGGTGTCTGATCATCCCTTCCTTGTCCTCGACGCGGAAGTTGATCTCGCCGGTCGCGAAGTACCGCTGCAACGGCGCCACCAGCTCCGACAATGGACGCCCAGTCTCTCGCAGGTGGTTCAGGATGTGGACGACTGTCAGCAGGGACGAGTCCGCCGTGAAGTTCGAACGGTAGTAAAAGTGGCCGGCAAGCTCGCCGCCGAACGGTGATCCGAGCTTGCGCATGGTCGCCTTCATGAACGAATGCCCGACGCGTTCGCGCACCGCTCTGCCGCCGGCTTCCTCGATGGCTTCCTTAGTCGCCCATGAGGAGCGAAGATCGTAGACCACAGCCGCCCCGGGCTCGCTGCGCAGAAAACGGGGAGCGAGCAGAGCGGTGATCATGTCGGCCGAGACCGCGTTACCGTTCTCATCGATGAACATCGCACGATCCGCATCACCGTCGAAGGCCACCCCCAGATCGCACCTCTGCTCGCGCACCGCCACCTCGATGTCAACCAGGTTTTCCTGCTTGAGCGGGTTGGCCTCGTGGTTTGGGAAGCTCCCGTCGAGCTCGAAGTACAGCAGCACCAGGTCGACGTTCAGACGCTCGAGGATCGGCAGGTATGTGGTGCTCATTCCGTTGGCCGCGTCGGCGGCGAGCTTGAGACGAGGGGCATCCGCCTCGACATGACTGAGAATGTGCTCGAGGTAAGCTGCCGACACGTCCCGCGTCTCCTCGCTTGCGCGTGCCGGCAGGTCCAGCGGTGCCGTACTGGAGCTCACGAGGGTCTCGAGGCGCGCGATCCCCGTGTCCCGGGAAACCGGGATCGCGTCGCGCCGCGACAGCTTGAAGCCGTTGTACACAGCCGGGTTGTGGCTCGCCGTCACCTGGATTCCCCCCGAAGCTCTCAGATAACCGGTGGCAAAGTAGTTGAGGGGAGTGTCGGCAAGGCCGATGTCGACCACACGGACCCCGCGCGCGCGGAGGCCGCGCGCAAGCGCCTCGGCCAGGGGAACGGAGTGCGACCGCATGTCGCGTGAGACCACGACCACCGGACCGCGAGCGAGGTCCTCTTCGTCCAGCAGGTCGAGGAAGTGATAGCCCACCTTGAACGCGACCTCCTCGTTGACCTGGTCTGGGTAGGTGCCGCGAATGTCGTACGCCTTGAAGATTCCGGCCATCACCGCCTCCTGTGCCGTTCCGCCGCGTGCGGGAGCAGCGCCGAGCCTACTTCGAGTCTGGGCCACTCTCCTTCTCGAACACTTCGTTGCGCAGGAACCGCTCGGGCTCCCACGGTGCCGGCCCTCCACCCAACCAGCGGTGGAACCAGTCGAGATGTACATCGTAGTAGAACGCCATCTCGTACCAGCTCGGCCAGTGGCCGGACTTCGAGAACACAACCAGGCGCGAGGGCACATTCATCTTCTGAAGGTCGGTAAAGAACTCCAGGCTCTGCGTGTAGGGCACGCGGAAGTCCTTCTCTCCGGTGAGCACGAGGCACGGCGTCTTGAAGCTCTCGACGTACTCGGAGGGCGACCACTTCCGGTAGTCCGCAGAGGTCCATGGCCGGCCGCCGAGATCGTGCTCAGGAAACCACAGCTCCTCGGTGGCGCTGTACATTGCACGGAGGTCGTACACGCCCATCATGGAGGCTATCGCCTTGAACCGCGTCGTGTGACCCTCGAGCCACATCATCATGTAGCCGCCGTACGACCACCCCATGGCCGCCATCCGGTCGCGGTCGACGTAGGGCAACTTCTCCAGCGCATCGGTAACCTTCATGAGGTCGCTGTAGACCCTTCCGCCCCAGTCCTTGGCGATCCCATCGACAAAACCCTGACCATAGCCGGGTGAGCCCGTGGGGTTCGCGAAGGCGACGATGTACCCTTTCCCCGGGTAGACCTGCCAATCGCCGCGGTACGAGTCCGTCCACTGCTGTTGCGGACCTCCGTGCACGTTGAGGATCAGCGGGTACTTCTTTGTCGGGTCGAAGCCGTGGGGCTTGACGATGAACACCTGAACCTGGTAGTCGCCGGCGCCCTGGACCCACATCTCCTCGGCGGGGCGGATGTCGACCTCGGCCTCGAGATCGGCGTTGAAACGGGTCAGCCGCTGGCGATCGGAGCCGTCGAGCCGGGACCGGAAAACCTCCGGCGGTTCACCGGTGGTACGACGTGTGTACAGGACCGTTCCGTCCGCCAGAACCTTCCAGGCATCGATCGAGCCGTTGGAGAACAGCCGCGTGATCTTGCCGGTCGCCAGGTTCATCTGGAACAGTGGGTTATAGCCCTTCTCCTCAGCTTGGAAGAGGATCGTCTTGCCGTCGCGGCTCCATGCGAGGCCGTCCACCCAGTTGTCGAATGTGCTGCTGTCAGTGAGGTAGCGCGTAGTCTCCTTCTCGCGGTCGTAAAGAGCGATGCGAAAAAGGTCCGACTCGTAGCCCGGCGTCGCCTGACTGAGGTAGGCAATCCAGCGGCCGTTGGGAGAGTAGACAGGGCCGCCGTCCCACCCGTGGTTGGCGGCAGTGATGTTGCGCGCTTCGCTCTCCGCCGCCTTCGCGCTGACCGGCAGGAGCCAGAGATCGGCGTTGGTAGACGACTCAGGGTGAGCGTCGTGGTTGGAGACGTAGGCCAGCTCCTTGCCGTCCGGGGAGAAACTATACCCCGGAGGACCACCGAGCGAGAAGGTCGGGCTGTCCCAACGTCCCGGCGTCATGTCGCGTACAACCTTGCCGCTGGCCGCGTCCACCAGCAGCACATGGGGGTAGGTGCCGTCGCGCCACGAGGTCCAGTGACGGTACAACAGCTCGTCCGCCATGTGAGCCCGGAGCTTGCCTTCGCTCCATGTCTTCCGGATTGTCTCGTTGCACTCCGCGTCGGCGCCGCACTCCGGGTACACCTCTGACGTGACGGCAATCCACGTGCCGTCCGGAGAGTACACGGGGTCACTGACCCCCATCGGAAAGTCGGTCAGCTCGTGGGCCTCGCCTCCATCGACGGGCATCATGTACAGCTGTGAGCTGTCCCCGGCGCGGTCGGAGACGAACAGCAGGTTCTTGCCGTCGGGGGAGAAGAGGGGCGTGTTGTCGTGGTGGTCGCCGAAGGTCATCCTCCGTAGTCGGGACCCGTCCGGCGCCATCATCCAGATCTCGCTCCAGCTCTTCCCTTTCTCGAGCTCGTACCGCCGCACGGTGAACGCAACCCGGGCGCCGTCATTGCTGACGACCGGCGAACCGACAAATGCCGTTCGGTAGTAATCCGAGATTTCGAAACCTCGCTTGGCGGCCACGCCGGCCCCGGCCAGGCTCGCGGCCATAGCCACGGTGGCAATGAACATGATCTTGCTGCGCATGGGAACCTCCGGCCCGCCGGTCGCGGATACCCGTCATCCTATCCCAGCGTCCCTCCACCCCACAAGGTTGAAGCCGAGTCTCATTCAATGGGGCGAGGGTGCGTCATCGCCTCCGGCGACAGCAGCCTCTCGAGCTGGATCTCATCGAGATCCCCTGCCTCGAGCAGGATCTGGCGCACGGCGCGCCCGGTCGTGAGCGCTTCCCGCGCCACCTCGGAGGCACGCTCGTAGCCCAGAACAGGCACCACGGCGGTCACCACCCCGATCGAGCCTTCCACCAAGGTGCGGCAGTGGTCCGCGTTGGCCGTGATGCCGCGGATGCAGCGTTCAGTGAGCGTCCGTACTCCGGCGGTCAGGATGTCGAGCGACTCGAAGAGGTTGTACGTAATGACGGGCTCCATGACGTTGAGCTGCAGCTGGCCGGCCTCGGCCGCCACGGTGATCGCCAGATCGTTGCCGATGACCTGGAAGGCGATCTGGTTCACCACCTCCGGGATCACCGGGTTGACCTTGCCGGGCATGATCGACGAGCCCGGCTGTTGAGGCGGCAGATTGATCTCGCCGAGTCCGCAGCGCGGACCGGAGGAGAGAAGCCTGAGATCGTTGCAGAGCTTGGACAGCTTGACGGCGATCCGCTTCAACACCGCCGAGAAGGTCACGAAGGCTCCAGTGTCGGGCGTTGCCTCAACCAGGTTCTCGGCGAGGACCACCTCCACGCCGGCAATGCGGCACAGCTCCTCGACGGCGATTGTCGGGTAACGCGGGTCGGCGTTGATACCGGTCCCGATGGCTGTGCCGCCGAGGTTGACCTCCATCATCAGGCGGGTCGCCTCACCGAGCCGCTGAATGTCCTCACGGGTCGTCACCGCGAACGCCTCGAGCTCCTGCCCGAGGGTCATGGGCACCGCATCCTGGAGCTGGGTGCGTCCCATCTTCAGCACCCCCGATACTTCCTCGGCCTTGGCCGATAGCGCACGTCCCAGACCGTCCAGGGCTCCGGCCAGTTCTCGCTGCTTCATGACGGCTGCCAGCCGGACGGCGGTTGGGTAGGCATCGTTCGTTGACTGGGAGAGGTTGACATGGTTGTTCGGGTGGCACCATGCGTAGTCTCCGCGCTCCCGACCCAACAGCTCGAGCGCGCGGTTGGCAATCACCTCGTTCGCGTTCATGTTGGTCGACGTCCCGGCGCCGCCCTGGAGAACATCGACCACGAAGTGGCCGTGCCAGTGGCCGTCGACGATCTCCTGACAGGTGCGGTCGATGGCGGCCGCAACCTCCTCCGGGAGGAGCTTGAGCCGCAGGTTCGCGCGCGCCGCTGCCTGCTTCACCATCGCCAGCGATCGCACGAGGTGTGGGAAGTGCGCCAGGCTGACGCCGGTGATCGGAAAGTTCTCCACGGCTCGCAGGGTCTGGACACCGTACAGCGCGTCGGCAGGCACCTCACGTTCTCCGAGGAGGTCGTGCTCCCTACGGGTGGTGCCGGGCCTGTACACGAGATCCCAGCCTGCACGCCGTGAGGCCGCATACTGGAGACGACCGACCATCACCGCAGATACCTTGGCGAAGAACGCCATCGCGGCTCGTGCATCGCTTGCCAGACGCTCCCGCACCTCTGCTCCAGGCAGCTCCAGGTACTCGATATCACTCATTGCGCGAGCGGTTGCTGAGTGGATTCCCTCTTCGAGCAGGCCTGCCTCACCAACACCCTCTCCTGCGCCGAGCACGAGCAGTGTGCCGGCGGCATGCCCGCTCTCCACTCGGACCTCGATCTGCCCGCCAAGCAGGAGGTAGAACGAGCGGCGGGGCTCGCCGGCCCCAAACAGCGTGGCCCCCGCCCGCGCCCGACCCCTCAACACCGCCGGCGCGATCAGCTCCAGCGTGAGCCGGTCGAGGCCGGCCAGAACTGCGCAGCTTTCAAGGGCTCGAAGCGTGTCCTCCATCTCACACCTCCACCACACGTGACCGGTGTTTCCGACCAGCGCAAGGCAATTCGTCACGGATCTCGGCCAGTACGGTCTTCATTCCACAATCACGCCGAGGGAGCTGAGGGTCTTTCGGGGAGCGAGGCCGATCGTCGCGGGGGAGCGCACGCCCTGCGGCGCGCCACCCTCGAGCAGCCGCTGTGCTCCGGCGGCGATGATCTCGGCCGTCAGCCCGTAGGGGTCGGAACCCGACGTCACCACTCTCGAGCCATCGGCGCCGGCCACGATCGTGAACCGGCTCGCACGACGCTGCTCGGGACCGGGCTGCGGCGGCTGGGCACCGACCCACGCAGCCACGAGCGGCCGCAGAAATGGTTTCAAAGGACGTCCAAAGCGGCTGCCCCAGCTGAGGAGCCGTGCGACAGGACCCGCCATGCGCAGGTAGGTTGCAGCGGTGTCGACCGTACCCCGACGAGCGAGGTAGACAATCTCGCCGAAGGGAGCCCATAGGCAGGTTCGCTCGCCGAAGGGAAACGGGATACGCCGTCGCGCGAAGCCGGCGACCCGCCTCCTGTAGCGTCCGTTTTCCCAGCTCCAGGCCGGACGGCCGAACATCTCGAAGATCGACAGCGCCGTGCCGCGGCTTACCCCTCCGCCGGTAAGACTGTAGGCGACCACGACCTCTACGAAGCGCTTCATTTGGGCGCGCCTCATCGCGAGCTGAGCCGCCCAGTCACCCACCGCATACTCCATAGCCATGCCGCAGACGACCGTGCAGCCGTTCGCCGAGGCGAGGCCGTCCAGCTCCTCCGAAACCCTACGGATGAACGGCTGCTCACCGGTCGTGTCCAGGTAGTGGACGCCCGCCTCGACTGCTGCAGCCACCACCGGCCATCCGACGCGGAGAAACGGCCCCGCACAGCTGATCAAGACCGTCGTTCCGCCCGAGAACAGGCCTGCGAGCGAGCGCGGAGCAGCCGGGTCCGCCACCACAGCCTGCTCGGCACCGTACTGCTCGCGGACCTTCTCAATACTCTCGCGTCGGCGGCCCGCTACCGCGAATGGGAGCCCTTGACGTCTCAACGCATCGCAAACCAGCCCGCCCGTGAACCCCGTCGCGCCGAACACCATCACCCGCTCGTGGGCCATCAATACTCCTCCAGAACGCAGTGTAGCGCGATGATCGTCCAGACCTCCGCCGAAGACACGGCCGCGAGCCCGCTTCTCTGCCTCTCCGCCCCCCCATCTCCTGATCACACTCCCGAGCCGCGCTACCATGGTCTGGTGTGTGGACGCTACGTCCTGACGGTGACGGGAAGGGTGCTGGCCCGGCTGTTCGACCTCGATGAGGTTCCCGAGCTGGAGGCTCGCTACAACATCGCGCCGACGCAGCAGGTACCGATTGTCCGTGCCGGCCCGGACGGTCGCAGACTCGACGCCGTGCGCTGGGGCCTGATCCCATCATGGGCCAAGGACCCGAGCATCGGCAGCCGCATGATCAACGCCCGCGCCGAGACCGTGGCGGAGAAGCCATCCTTCCGCAACGCGTTCCGACGCCGTCGTTGCCTGGTCCCGGCGGACGGATTCTACGAGTGGCGCCGCAACGGGAACCGCAAGCAGCCGTATCTCGTACGCTTTGGCGACGGGCGGCCGTTCGCCATCGCCGGGCTGTGGGAAGTCTGGCACCGGCCCGACGGGACGCCGCTCGAGTCGTGTACCCTGATCACGACAGAGCCAAACCTCGTCGTTGCTCTCCTTCACGACCGGATGCCGGTCATCCTGCCCCAACGCAGCTACCGCGACTGGCTCGAGCCTGCCAACGAGGACCCGGAGCGACTGCGGAGACTGCTACTGCCCCACGATCCGGACGAGATGGAGGCGTTCCCCGTATCGCTCCGCGTCAACAACCCGTCGCACGATGATCCGATGTGCCTGCAGGCAACAGCGGAGCCTTGAGCAGGTGTGCCTGCAAACGGAGGCGACTGAACCCGCGATCAGGTGGACACCTCCCTGGGGCGCGGAACCCTGCGCCGGCACACAAGCACAGCGGCCGCCGGAGCGTGGGATACTGGTACCAGTCGTGACCAGAACCTCGTGGTGGACCCGGGAGGACTGACGTGAAGACTCTCCTAGCTGTGGTGATCATTGCCGCGGCCGCTCTGGTGGCCTTCAACTACTTCACGACGGGTGAGCTGCGGCTGCTGCCCGCTTCCCCGTCGCCCGAGGCACAGGAGCTCAACCAGCTGCGCGGCGACCTGCACGCGGTAATCCGCCAGTACAACGACGCCGCCAAGGGTTCGGCGGTCAGCGGCCTCGACACTACGTTCGAGGTGGGTGAACTGCTCCACAAGGCGCAGGGCATCGAAAAACGCGTCCGCGAGCTGCAGAAGAAGGTCAAGAAGGAGTCGGACAGGCAGAAGGCGGACAAGCTCCTGCGTGAGGTCACGGATTTCATCAACCAGCTGACCTGACGCCGCGAACATGTCGCCGATGACCGGCTGCGGGTGACGAGCAGCAAAGCACACTTCAGGGACCGGCCTATCGTCGATCCTTCCAGACGGCGACCTCAGGCGCCGACTCGCCGTGACCTCGTTTCCCGGTGGAACCCTCCATGCCGGCCGTAGTAGACTTCTTCGCCGTGACGGAGGTGCATGCATGACCGACTCCAAGCAGTGGTACGTCGCCGAGAACGGACAGAGCGTGGGACCGATCAGCGGAGCCGAGCTGCGCGCCGGCTTCCAGTCGGGACGATACAACGGCCAAACGATGGTGTTCGCGCAGGGCATGACCGCGTGGGTAGCCGCCGCCCGGGTTCCCGAGCTCGGAATCGGCTCTCCCGCAGCCGGACCGATCCCGCCGCCGCCGCAACCTACGGGCGCCGCGGATGAGATCGACTACGAAATCTCGGGCAACGAGATGCAGTACGTCGTGGTCGAGCTCGACCCCGGCGAGAGCGCAGTCGCCGAGGCCGGCGCCATGATGTTCATGGAGGACGGCATCGAGATGGAGACCATCTTTGGAGACGGTTCCTCGGCCGGCGGACTCATGGACAAGCTCCTCGGCGCGGGCAAGCGGATACTGACGGGTGAGAGCCTGTTCATGACCCTGTTCGGAAACCGTGGCTCCGGCAAGCGACACGTCGCCTTCGCCGCCCCTTACCCCGGCAAGATCATCGCGATGGACCTTGCTCAGCTCGGTGGCACTCTCATCTGCCAGAAGGACGCCTTCCTGTGCGCCGCCAAGGGGGTCTCGGTGGGCATCGCCTTCCAGAAGAAGATCGGCGTCGGCCTGTTCGGTGGCGAAGGGTTCATCATGGAGAAGCTGGAAGGCGACGGGCTGGCATTCTGCAACGCGGGCGGCACGATCCTCGAACGCCAGCTCGCCGCCGGCGAGACCCTCCGCGTCGACACCGGCTGCATCGTCGCTCTGGCCCCATCCGTGAGCTACGACATCCAGTTCGTGGGCAGCGTTAAATCCGCGATCTTCGGAGGGGAGGGGTTCTTCTTCGCCTCTCTCCGGGGCCCCGGCCACGTGTGGCTGCAGTCCCTTCCGTTCAGCCGCCTCGCCGGCCGCATCTGGCAGGCGGCGCCCCAGGCGGGAGGCAAGGACAAAGGCGAAGGCTCGGTGCTCGGCCGCCTCGGCGGAATCGGGGGGATCTTCGACGGGGGATGAGGACCCGGCACCGACCGACGGGTCACCCTGGAATGCTCATCAGCGAAGGAAGGGGATCGCCAGTAGAAGCTCGAGGTCAGCCCTTGTCGGGTGGTCCGGCAAGGTGCACACGGATGTTGAGGAAGCTTCCGGCTGTGCTGACCTCCCCGAACTGACCGGCATAGTCGCGGAACACCAGCCGCTTCGGCTGCCTGCCGATGACCTTGAGCTGGGAATCGAGGTGACCGGCGAGGTACGTCAGCGCGGCCGAGGCCGCAGCAGGATCCCCGTAGTCCACCTTGATCAGCGTCCACGATTTCTTCCCGTCGCGGTAATCCGCCACGACCGCCCAGCGCTTGCCGTCGAGGCCGAGCACGTCACCGTCCCCCAGCGTGTAGACGGGCTGCAGCCCGAATGGTCCCCGGACCAGGCGCACCGAGCTCGATAGCAGGCCGTGCTCCGGCACCGGCACGGGGAGGGCGTGTGGTGCGCTGTGGATCTGCCCGGCAAGGTCCCTTGCGACCTGCTTCATCGGCGCCAAAAGAGACTCGTCCCCTTCGAAGTTGTTGATCATGATGAAGAACCGGCCGCGTAGAATCCCGAGCTGGAAGCGGTCGCCCGAGCTCCGGCTGCTCAGCCCGGCCACCGGGGTCTCCGGAGCGCACTTCGCAAGGTAGATCGCCAGCGCCGCCTCCGAATCGCTCATGCGGTACATCTCCACGCCCAGCTCCCGCGTCCCATGAGTGAGCCTGTAGACGTGCAGGTCCTTGAAGCCGAGCTCGAGGAACAGCTCCGCACCGCCGTCGATGTACCCGTAGAGGTTGCTGGCAGTGTAAACCTCCGGTTTCGCGGCGGCCCGCCACCCGGCGGGGGCGTGCGGCGCCGGCACGGCAGCCGAGGCGGCCGCGGTCAGCAGCAGTGCCAGGGCTGCAAGGCTACCCCGCAACAACGGTGATCTCCTTCGGGTCGGTCGTGCCGAGCTTCAGCTCGGCTGCATAGCGCAGGTACTCGGTGTACCTTGGGTGCTCATTGACCCGGACCCCTCGTGCCTTTCTCTCTTTCACCATCAGGTAGTGGCAGATAGTGTCGAGAGCAAAGGGGTCGGTCGCAAGGAACAACGTGTTGTACTCCCACGCGAACTTGGCCACCGGCATCGGTCCGCCCTCGTACTGGGCGCGCAGCCCGTCGGTAATGTTGAGAACCAAACGGTCGCGGATGCAGGGGAACGCCAGTACCTCGGTACACACGTCGAAGAACAGCGGCTTGTGGAGACGCCCCGTGTTGCAAATGGCGCCGTAGCCGAGGTTCTTGGTGGCCATCGAGATGCCGTTGCCGGTGTTCTTGAAGACCGGAATGTTGACGATCTTGGTCAGCCTCTTGGTCAGCAGCTTGCCGAAGTAGGAGTACTTGCCGTTGAACACCTGCTGGTTGAGGTAGGCCTTGTCGGGAGGCCCCTCGACATCGGCGAAGTAGTAGGTCTCTCTGTCGAAACCTGCCTCACTGACATGATGTCCGTCGGGTCTCAGCCAGCGGCTGTTGTCGCGCTTTCCCTCCGCCGCGGCCTCATCCATGGTCTGGAGGCCCTCGATGCCGACGCCGGGGAATCGGCCGGGTGTGAAACCGGCGTCCGTCAGCATGTAGTCGAAGCGATCCCAGATCACGATGTTCTTGCGCGGGATACCGCCACGCTCGAGCCACTCGATCACGGCATCGACGACCTCGAGCCGTGTCGAGATGAGCCCGGCTCCAACCGGATTGACCTTGATGCCGACCACGTCTCCTTTTTCGAAGAACAATGGAAAGGCAGCCTCGGGCTTCCTGCCGGCGAGCCCGGTCAGGCCCGCCCTGAACATCTCGCGCACGACGGCGGCATCCGGCCTGCCAGCCTTCATCGCCCGCGGGTCGGTCACGCGAGCCACCCGGCCGGGAAACGGTCCCGGGATCGACCAGCGGCAGCGGGAGGCTTCCAGCGCGTCGCCGATGTTGGTCTTCACCCGTGCTGATCCCGCCGCCTTCTCGTCCTGCGCTGCCCACACGGACGGCACTCCCAGGAGCAACCCGGCACCGGCTGCCGACAGCTTGATGAGCTCGCGCCGGTCGAGCCCGGGGAGGACATCAATCGACTGGTATCCACCTCGAGTCATCGCACCCTCCATTTCCCACCGCCAAACCACCGAGCGTATGAAAGATTCTGATCCTCCTGGCCGGTCGCGAGTATAGTGCGATCGACGGCAGCCGTCGTATCAATGCCGCTTGACGGAGCTGAAGAAGACGGCGTCATTGACCAGCTCCAGGTCTCCCGAGCCCACTACCGAGACGATGAAATGGTCTTCGTCGAAGGTCCCGGGGCGTTGAGCTTTCGAATTCCGCTCTCCTCAAGATACGCGGATCGGGGTCGACAGTTGCGGGAACGGCCGCGGGATCCGCGGCCGCAGCCGACCGTCCCCACCGTCCTATGGCAACGTGTCGCGCCCGATGAGCCCTGCTGCAAAGGCATCGAGCACAGCAAGGTAGGGCTCGATACTGGGAATGAAATGACGCTCATCGGCCGAGTGCGGTCCGATCCCGGCCTGCCCCCAGACCACGGCGTTCCCGCCGGGCGCGAAGCGGGCGGAGCTGCCAGGGAGCTTGCGGCCGACCGCGGCGGGACCGCCGCTTGCGGCCTCGACAGCCGCCAGTAGCATGGCCAGCCACGGGTTGTCCGGCGGACAGGCGACTCCCGGCTCCATGACCTCGACGTCGAGGTCAAGCTTGAGCTCTGCGCACGCCGAACGAATGTCGCTCATCAGAACGTCGAGATCATCCTCCGGAATGGGACGAATCTCGACGCCGAGCACCCCTGAGCCTGCAGTGATGTTGTAGACCCCGGTCTCACCAACGTTGAGGAACGGGAACCTGGTTCCGGTCTGCCAGCCGTCGAGGCTGGAAAGCGTGAGACGCCGCCTGAACAAGGAGGCCAGCGCCTCCCTGGCCTCGACCAGCCTCTCGAGCAGATCTTGGGGAACCGAGCCGACGCCGGTGTGTCCTCGGCGGCCGTGTGCGGTGAGGCGCAGTCTGGCCACACCACGGCTTGCCGTGCACACCCTGCCCACGAGCTCGTCGCCGTTCTCGCCGGTGCGCTCGCCAACCACCAGCAGATCGGGCGCCCAGCCCTCCCTCCGTCGAAGGTCATCCAGGACGTGTGGGGTCCCGAACCGCTCAGCTTCGCCGTTCTCCTCGTTGCCGACCAGGAGCAGGTTCAGGGGTGGCAGCGGACCGCCCGAGCGAACGAGGTTGCGCATCCACACCATGTAGGACGCGACAACTGTCTTCATGTCGGCAGCGCCGCGTCCCCAGAGATAGTCGCCTTCTATCCGAGGCTCGAACTGGCGATCGTCGGGCTCGGGTCTGACCACGTCGAAGTGTCCGCACAGTGTGACCCGGGCCGGCAGCGCGCCGGTGAATCCGGCGAGCACCGCAGGGTAACGGCCGTCATCGTAGAGCCGAACCTGGAGGCCCGCTTCGTGGAGCCAGCCGGCGATGAACCGGCCACATCTGGAAACCTCCTCGACTCGCTCGTCCGAACAGTTGGTCACCGAGGGGATACGGATCAACTCGCCAGCGAGTTGGAGCACATCGCCCGCACGTCCAGCCGGCCCGCCGCCGATGCCGGGCACCTGCCCGGCTCGTACGCGAACCGGAGCCGCAGGCTGCTCCTGGCCCTGACGGTCGAGACCCTCCACGAGCGACGCCAACTTGTCCCACTCCGGATCGCGTCGCATGTGCTCGACGATCTCCGTCACCTCGACGCCGAGTCGTCGGCGCCTCGAGTCCAGCCAATCAGCGAGCAGCTCCCGTGGCACGACCGGTGCGCCAGAAGGACCGGTCCGGTCCGATTGGATGCGTTCCAAGAGCCACTGGCGAAGAGCGCCCGCCGGATTCGGGCCTCCTCCGGCCATCTCGCGAAGCGGCTCGAGATCCCGGTACCAGCCGAGGGACTCGGCCAACGGCTCGAGGCCCTCGAGCACAGAGCCCAACCAGTCACGGAGCCCGACGGGGCTGCCGCTGAACGGGTGCTCGATCTCGGTATCCAGCCCGTATCGAGCCGCCGCGGCCTCGTTGCGTCGCGCGCGCTCGACGTCTTTGGCCCCATAACGGTAGCCGGCGCCGGCTTCGCGGTCCGCATGGTGGCGCAGCATCAGCAGCTGCTTGAATGTGACCTTGGCCACCGCCAGCTCCAGAGACTCACCCCCTTCGTCCGTCCGCACCTCGACTCGGCTCATCGGCAGGTCGACCCGCGCGCATAGCTTCTCGACCATCACCGCGCGCTCGGCCTGCTCCAGAGAGGAAGCGTCACCGTTGGCGTAGAGGCCACGCCGGTACAGCTCGCGCAGCTGCTCGGAGGTCGCCAGGATGTTGCGCATCACCGGCTCGACACCGGACCGTGCCCGGACGGGCGTCCAGTTGTTGGCGCCGAACCGTTTGCCGCTGCGCACCAGCTCATATGAGAGACGGAGGTACTCGGCATGGTCCGAGTAGAGGTTCGGAATGTCGAGAGCGGACGGATTGGGAAAGGTCAGCATGCGTTGTGAGTCAACATCGGTGAGAACGACGTGTGGCTCACCGTTCACGACCTCCGCCGCCAGCGGAGACGCGGCCGACACCGCGATGAACAACGGGCAGTACGGACGCATCAGGCGTGTCGCCCGGATCACAATGTCGTTGCGGTAGCCGTCGAGAGTGAGGCCGCGGCGCTCGCTCTCCGGCAGGTGGATGAAGTCCCACGACACCATGGCCTCGGGGAAAGAGTGGTTGGTGTGGATTCCGGCGGTGGCGAGACTGGCGCCGAAGCGGTCCACACAACGCGCCAGGTACCGCTTGCGGGCCAGGTTCCAGCCGTCCGGAATGCTGTCTGCAGACACCTCGACCGGGTATGGGATATTGCCGTGCAAAGCGAAAAGAGGCTCTCCGACGGCGAGCTCGGTTTCCGCTAGCGCATTGACGGTCACTGCTTCGAGAATGCGCGCTTCAGCCGCCGCCCCAGCCGGCGAGTAGTAGGGACGCGTCGTGGCCTCGATCATCCAGTTGAACACCTCGAGCTGGAAGCGCTCGCGAGCCCAGCCCGGCAGCCGCTGGTCGTGAAAGTGGTCCGCAAACGGGGTGCTCTCTGGGCCGTAGCCGACCCGCTGCGCGGGCTTGAAATCGCGGTCCAGAACGTTGAGCTCGACCTCGAGCCCGCAGGTACCGCCATTGGGCTCATCCCTGCTGGATGTTTCTAGGGCCATGCTCACGGTGTCCGCGAAACGGTACCAGTCGGCTCGCGTCAGAGTCGTCATCCCTGCTCCACGTCCGTTGGCTTGCTCACAGCGCGGTCAGCGCCTCGAAGAGGCGGCTCGCGGCGCTCACCGTCGTCTCCGGCGGCAGGGCATAGGAGAACCTGATCCACCGCCGCCCGAACTCGCTGAAGTACACACCTGGGACGACGGCCAGGCCGAACCGCTCCGCCAGGATGGTACCCAACGCCGCGCTGTCCGCCAAACCCGCCCGGTCGAGCCACGGGCCCACGTCGAGGAAGGCGTAGTACCCCTTGCCGAGGACGTGGCGGATGCCGTGCTGCTCCAGCATCCCGGCCAGGAGCTTCCGACTCTGGTTGGTCGGCTCCACGATGCTGCGGGCGGCGTGATCGAAGCCCATCCGGTAAGCTGCAATCGCCACCGCCTGGCTGTGGAACGACGGGATCACCGCGTGCGAGGCTCGATTCTGGATGAAGCCCACCACGAGCTCGGATGCGAGCAGGTGGGCGTTCCTGATGTTGCTGGCGCCCAACGACTTGGTGAGGCCGTCGAGGAAGATGCAGCGCTCGCGGTCGCCGGCATCCAGGGCGCCGAGAAAGCCGTTGATGTCCTTCGGCTCGCCATCGGTCACGCGGTGATAGATCCAATCGAAGATGACGAACGGGACCCCCGCGCGGAAGGCGGCGACCGCCAGCTCAAGCTGGCGTTCGGCGCCCACGGTCCGCCCGGTCGGGTTGTCTGGGCTGGTAATCACCACGCCGGCAACCCGGCGGTCGCCGAGAGAGCGAGCCAGCTCGACGCAGGCCACAATGCCCTCCGGCGTCAGCTCCCAGGCCGCAGCCTCCTCGCCCGGCGCCCGCAGCACGTTGGCGCCGACGGCATACGGCCCCCAGTTGTAGGAAATCCACGGCACCCGTGACACGACCAGAAAGTCGCCCAGCCGACCGTGGCCGAGGAAAAGCATGGCGCGGTAAGCCTTCTCCAGAGCATCTCGCCCGCCCTGGCAGGCGATGACGTTCTTCGGGCCCCAACCCGTGGCCGGGTCCAGGCACCAGTAGTCCTCGACCACGGCGCGCCGGAACATCTCGGTCCCGAAGGGCTTGTCATACCCCGTTCCATGCTCGCGCTGGAGCTCAGCTGCCTGATCGAGAATCTCGCCGGGCACCCCCGGGAGACTGGCGCCGCCGTCGCCCTGCGAGGCATCGAACCTAGCACCGCCCGGGTTGGCATCACGGTAGACGGCAAGCGCCTCGCGGATCTCGAACATCCTGCTGCCCGGTATCGGGCGCATCAAGGAAGGGCTCGTGTCTACCGCGGCCAGCTGCTCGGGTGTCACCACCGGTGACGGAACATGATCGGGCGTAAGCGTCGGTGTCTCGTTCACTCGTCCCTCCGCTCTTCGCTGTTCCTTAACGGGCTCGTACCCACGCCTTGAGGCGGCCCCACAGGCGACCGCCGACCATCCGCTCCGCCATTTCGAGAACCCCCTGCACGGTATCGAAAAGCCCTTCGTCGCCACTCCAGTGTCCGAGCACGACCTCACGCGGCACCTTCTTGAGCACGCGGTTCACCACCAAGGCCATGAGAACGAGGTCGTCGGCGAAGGCCACCGGTCCCAGGACCAGCTCCGGCAAAAAGTCGGCCGGGGACACAACGTAGACCACGGCCGCAAGGAGCAGGGCACGCTCGCGCGCAGGGACCCGCGAGTCGAGAGCCAGCCTGATGAGGAGGTGGAAGAGGTCCGGCACCAGGATCAGGTACCGAGCGTAGCGATACCGCCTCCCCTGCTCCGAACCCAGCCAGGCGCCGATCCTCGCCCTCAGCCTCTTGTAGAAGTCGTCCAGCCTCTCGCTACCGGTATCGGCTGCCAGCTCCATGATCCACCTCAGCTGTCATTGTGCCACGAACCATCATCGCGGCCTCTCGACCGCCGCTGTGGAAATCCCCTACCCGTGGGGAGGCTCCTTCGGAGCTTCCCCCGTCACGACAGTGAAGGCTTGCCAGGGCCTCGAGGTCCGGCCGGAAACCCCGGTGCCGCCCGCAGACTCGCGTTGCAGTCGAGCTCACGGCGCGGGGAGGAAGTGGATGTCACCAGCCGCACCTGCAACCAGAGCTGGCTTCCTCGCCCGCGCTCCGGTAGCCGATGACAGCACGCAGGAGCCGATGTTCCTTCCGGCGGCACCCCTGGAGAGGTGACCCGTGCCGCTCAACGCCGGTCACGCGTCGACTTTCCGCGGCGGCGGTGCACGACGGACCGCAGGCGGTCGCCCCAGAGATGCAGCCGCTCATCGGCCTTCGGGAAGCGCCTCCGCAACCGCTCCAGCCAGCGCTGGGCCGTCTTCGACTCGTGGGAGAGAATCGATAGCCCAGCGAGGATGAAGAGAACGCCCTGGAGCACGGGTAAGAACAGCCCCACCACACCCAACGCCACCAAGGCCCACCCCAGGGTCAGCAGCAGGAGTCTCTCGAGCCGTCCCCTGTTCGTCCTTGGCATCCGTTCCCCGTTTCTCCTCGCCGTCAGTCTAGCCGGAATTACTCGCTCGCGATCTACCACGAACGACGATACGCCGGCCGTCGCTGGAGCCTCGCCGCTGTCGACGCTGCTGCAGGTCAGTAGCCAGGAAGGTCACGTACGGCCGGGTAGAGCTCGGACAGCCGATCGAGCGTGTCCTCCAGCTGGCCGGACTCCTGGAGGCGCTCGGCCACCTGCCGACACAGATTCAGAAGATCGTGATCCCGGGAGATGCTGGCAAAGCGGAAGCCGTCCGCGCCCCACTGGCGAAGCCCCGCCAGCTCACCCGGGCCACGCAGCTCGAGATCGGCCTCGGCCAGGCGGAAGCCATCGTTCGTGGAGCAGAACATCTCCATCCGCCGGCTGGCGATGGCGCCTGGGTCGTTGTCGACCAGCAGGACACACCATGCCTGCCGCGCACCACGGCCGACCCGTCCGCGGAGCTGGTGAAGCTGTGAAAGGCCGAAGCGGTGCGGCGACTCGATGACCATTACGGTGGCCTCCGGAACGTCCACGCCCACCTCGACCACCGTCGTCGCAAGAAGAACCTGAATCTCGCCCGAGCGAAAGGCCCCATACACACTCTCCTGCTCCGCGCGCTTCATCCGGCCGTGCAACACCCCCAAGCGTACGCCGGGCAACTTGCGCGCCATACTCTCGAAGTTCTCCTC